>UMET01021568.1_pt1 | contig 12579 bp, 2 predicted proteins | sample 1964821 | NCBI WGS metagenome assembly UMET01 (sample SAMEA4836027, study PRJEB28245) | human gut metagenome | biome: gut microbiome; material: fecal sample | place: Denmark | collected 2008
TCTGTTCTTGTAAGAGGCCTATTCATGCCGCGGGCTTCTTGGGGGTTTTCCTAGGCTGGAGGGTACGGTCTTTTGCCTTCTGGCGGAAATCCATGATGGCACCGATAACGAGAGCCCGACCGCTCAAGCCTGTAGCGGCTTGTGCCTCACGGAACCACTCCCGCACTTCTTGTGTTTCTTTTTTCAGGTTGATGATCATATTCGCGTCTTGCGTGCTGTTGATGATGCAAAGATAGTCAAAATGACAATTTACGTCAACAGCAAAATAGAATTTTTGACCATAATTTTATTCTTAAGATTGTTGACAAGTGGTCAAAATGACTATATAATTATCTCATGACAAGTGCGGAAGACATTAAAGCGTGGCTCAAGCGGATTGAAAAAAATCGTGAATGGCTAGCTGAAAAAACGCTGGTCAGCAAAGGCACAGTGAACGGTTGGCTATCGACTGGCAAACCCATTCCCTCTGCCAAGCTAGCCCTCATCGAACGCCTGATGACCGGGGAGGAAGAGATTGAATTTGAACTCCCTCCGGACTTTGAAAAGCAACTCCGCGCCCTGGCGGATGAGATGCACAAGAACCTTGAAGACATGGTTTCCTACATCCTCCAGACTACCGCACGAGAGTATTATCAGAAAAAGGCGCAATCTGTGCCACACCCAATAAAAACATTATCCGCGGCGAAAACAAGTAACGAGGAAAGATACAGCCTGCCAATCATCGGCAATATTGCTGCCGGCGGCCTGCAACCGGGAGACACTATCCCCTACTATGTCAAAGCAAACCGTCCTCTCGGCAAGGACGAATACGTGCTTCGAGTGGAAGGGAAATCTATGGAGCCGATCATCATGGACGGCGCCCTGGTTGTTATGCGCAAGCACACGATTCCTCCCATCCCCAAACCCGGCACGATCGTGGAATACTACGACGAACGCGGTGTCACCCTGAAAAAACTTGGCCGTAAAAAGAATCCCGAGACCGGGAAGATGGACTACGTCTTGCATCCCCTTAATCCCAAATTCGGAGACATTGAGCCGATGGATGGAGGTAAAATCTCCGGAGTGTACGTAGAGACGCTGGAGGATTGGGAGAAAGCTTGACGAGCTGGAGAAATGTGTTATAGATAAATCCTCTTTATTTTATTTCCTGTAGCCGCCTGCGTTGTGAAACGTGGGCGGTTTTTTTGTTGTTTTTCTCCCTAAAAAGACCTAGTTTTCTGGCATATGCGTAAACTACTCTGCTTACTTAGCCTCTGTTGTCTCTCTCTTTCAGCATTTGCAAGTTTTGAAGAGTATTTCCAGAGAATCGGACAGGCAGAGCAGTCCGTCAACGAATTGAACCAGCCTACCGGAAAAAGCGTGGGGTCCTCCTTGCCGGACTACATGCCGGGAGTAGAAACGACCGCCGAAGAGCATGCCCCAGGGTGGATGCGCCCTGCTCTGAATGCCGTGCGCCCCGAATGGGAAGAGAGGCGTAGCCGCTGGGAAGAGCTGGGGGCCGCCGCCCTGTACGGAGATTCATTGAAGACTGGGCAACAGGGCGAGCTTGACGCACGAGTCCGGGAAGTGATGGGCAAAAACAAAGTCTTCCGGGATTTCATGGAGGAAGGAGACAAGCCCCTTTCCCGCATGTACATGGGCCGCGAGGTCATGAGGGCGTTGTACGGTTCCCGCTTCCGTGACGTGCCGGAGATGTATTTCCATTCCCGCGGCGAGCAGATGCCGGAGAATGGCAGGAAGTCCCTCAACGATGGGTATGCCGCCGTATGGGATGATTTTTCCCATAGGGTGCGTGTGGCAGATGCTCCAAGGAGGGAGCGTGTCAGACAGGCGGAACACATACGAGCGGAACAAATACGAATACAGAAAGAACAGGAAGAAAAAGCTCAACAGGAAGCAGAACAAACTGCCGCTTCCCGCCAGATGGCCACGGCCGTCATCCTCTCGACACTAGGAATATCGGCAGTTCTGTTCCTGCTTTTTCGAATGGTCCGCTCCATGCGTAGGGGGTGGTCATTCACCCGTTGGTCCTGCTTCCTGGTCGTCCTCTTGCTGGGTGTAGCAGTCATGGGCGGCGGCTACGATTTTCTGTGGGAGAACTACTCATTGCCATATGGATATTACACGTTGCTGCGACTGGCTGTGGCTGGGCTGTCCGCGTGTCTGGCTTGCCAAGCTGTCATATACAAGTCCCATCCGCTCTTGATCCTTATAGCTGTGCTACTAACCATCCTTTACCAGCCCTTAGTGAAAATAACCTTTGAAAAGGAAACCTGGTGCTGGATTAACTTGGCAACCATGCCGGTTCTTGTAATCCTCACGGCAACTATAGACAGCCGTGAGGATGAACAAGGAAACAACCATAGCTAATTTACCATCTCCGCGCCCTCTCCTTACGTTCCTTCTTCTCCTGCTTCTCCTCGTTGATTGCGCGCTGAAGAAGGGGGCGCAGCATGTTCCCAACGGCGGAGAAGGATTGCAGCGTACCGCTTAATGTACTGGTCCACTGCATCGTGCTATTGACGCCGCGGCCCAGTCCGGTGCCTGCCGCTCCCAGGCGAATAGTATCGGCAATCGCCAGAGCCATTTCTTCGCCGCTCATCTTGTCCGTATTCGCAAGCTTCTTGATGCAGCGCATCCAACCGCGGATATTGAACAGCATGTCATCCAGCAAGCCGGTCTTGATAAATCCCTTGCCGTTGCCGGTGATCAGCTTATTGAGTTGGCCGCTGACTTCCTCCAGCGTCGGCCCCAGGATGGGTAACGTATTGAGCAGGCCAAGACCGGACAACCCGGTGAGGGCATTGTAAACCAGCCACTCCGGCAACTCGTCATCATCCGGTCCGTTCCCCCGCATCAGATCCAGGAGCATCAAAATAACCTGCTCCATGCTGGACATCGTGGAAAGCCACAGCATCTTCCTGCCGAACCTCTTGATCACCCCATCTCCTTCCGCCCGTGCCTTCTCTCCGATGGCCGCGGTCATGCCCACCTTATTGAGCATTTCACCGCCCATGTAACAATTCATCCGCACCCACAAATTGTTTTTCCCAAGAGCCGCCATCATGGAACGCTGCGTCAGCCGCTGGGGCTGCCCCACAAGCTCCAAAGCATTCTTCACGGTTCTGTCGCAAATCTCTTCCATCTGTTCCTCCGTCATGGGGACGGCAGCCGCGCGGTTCTCCTTCTCCAAATCCTGCCAGGTCAGATTATACAGGGCCGTCATGCTGGCGCAGTTGGACCACACGTCCACGTGTTCAAGGGCCTGCATCCCGACGCGGGACAGGCCGGCCATGCGCGTCCACTTGGCGTTGGAACCCATGCGCATCAGCTCCACAAACACACGGTCATCCTTGAACCGCGCCTGGAAAAACGGCTTGCGCAGCATCTCTCCAAACGTAATCCTTCCCGCGCCAGCCCTGTCCAAAAGCAACTGCTTGACAACCCTGACCGGACTCTTGAACGCCGCCGCGTGCATCAGGGCGGAGGGCTGCTTGGCAATCGTGGTCAGGGCTGCGGACAACACGCTCACGGCATGAGCATTCTGGAACATGCCCAGCAGGCTGCCCATGGCGCGCTGCGTCACTGCTTCCATCACCCCGGCACCGTCAAACAGGTCGATCATCTGCTTGAGGGATGTGAACAAGCCGTCCCCAAGCCTCTGGTTCAAAGCTCCTGCAAACTCCTTGTTGGCTAAAAGGCGCCTCCACTTGGCCGTCATCCGGCCCATGATCAGGTAATTGTTCTGCTGGGCGCAGGCGGCAAGGAACACATTGCTTGCCCCCATGCTCAAATCCACCTCATGCCTGTGGTCCACGCGCTGAATCAGCATCCCATACCGGGTCCCAGTCCCCCTCTCCACGTCCAGGGCGTCCCGGTCCTGGTTGATGCGGGATGAATCATGGAAGCGGCTCATCCAGTAATTCACCTGCGCGGGGAAAGGAACCCCCTCGCGCCGTTCAAACTCTTCGGCAACCCCACTCTCGGACAGGAGGTCGCGCATCTTGTAGCCGTAGGCGAGCACGCCGGCGCCTACCTTCTGGCGCAGAGCATCCAGCACTTCCGGGGTGTACCCGTTGATGCGTGCGTTCTCTGCGTAAAAAGGCTGCTCGTAAGTGAGAATGACGTTCAGGAGCTGGTCCGCACTGGCTTCAAGCGGCTCCTGTTTTTCCATCCATTCCCGCTTCACCTGCACATGATCCCTCTTCCGGCCCTTTTTCCCGTCGATGCGCGGCGGAGGATTCAAGGCGGTGTTGAGAGCATCCTTGAGCGGCAGCACGTCATCTTCTTCCACGACATTTGCTGCGGGCCACCCCTTGCTTTCAGCCTCTTCCCGCATCCGGTCCCGCTCTGCCTGCCTCTCATCCTTGCTCATGGAGAGCCAGCGCTGGGCCTCCTCTACAGTCAAATCAAGGGAGTGCACTTTTACCTTCTCCCTTACAATCCCGGTCTTGATCGTCTTCTTGAGGCCCTGAATGAAGTCGGCCCTCTGCCGCTTCTTCCTTAACCCCAGTTCATTTTTCATGAACCCTTCCAGCTCGTCCATGACTGCCTTCTCCCTGGCCGTCAGGAGGACATGTCCGTCAGCCACAGCGTCCAGCGTTTCACGGGCCAGCTCCTTCATGACGCCGGGCATGCCGCTCATGGCATACATAGCCTGGGAAAAGCTCATCAAATGGCGTCCAATGACCCCGAACTTCCGGAACGCCTTTTCCTCCTTCTCCGTCATCCGGAGCATCTTCATGGCATCCGCCCGGCCCAGAACTGCCGCGGCATCCATAGCCACCTTCTTGAGGCGGTTTTTCTCATCCTCCAGCCTGGACTCCCACACGTTCCTTTCCACCAGGACCAGTTCCCGGAGGCTTTCCCCGGCAGCCCTCACGGCATCCAGGCTCATGCTATCCAGCGCCCCATAGGCGGACCAGTCCATCAGCTCCAGGGCAATGCGGTCACGGTCGGCTTCGGACAGCTTGTCATCAGCCAGTTGGAGATTCAGCCGTTCCATCTCTTCCGCCTTCGCCTCTGCCGGCGCCTCCATCATGCGGGTAATCTGCGCTACTCTCCGGTAGGCGTCGGCATTCATCAGGCCCTTCTTCAGCTTGCCAGTCTTCGGGTCCTTCCTGGGCCTGACAAAGTCCAGCAGCTTGCCGATGCGGGCGATCTCTTCGTCCTTGAGCTGCGTTTCCAACTGGGCCGCACCCTGGTTCAGCATGTCGCGCACCACCTCGTCCAGCTTGCGACCGGCATAATCCCTCACCAGCGTATCGCGCACCTCCTGGCGCGCCTGTGTTTCCAGTCTTTCAAGCTCATGCTCGCCGGACAGCCCGCCCTCGGCGGCCTCCCACACAATCCCGCGGGCGGAAACATCCACGGTATCGGCAAGGTCCGCTTCCAGGTCTTCCTTCAAGGATTCCAGTTCCTGCGCAGACAATTTTCCATAGGAAAGAATCTTCCCGCTTTCCAGCATTCGGGCATATACCTCCACGTAGCGCATCTGGGCGGCCAGGCGCGGGCGGTAGCCCTTGGCTGCGTACTTGTTGATCATGCCAAGCAATGCCTGGGCCTGTCCCATCTCCCGCGCTGCGGACTCCGTGCTTGTCGCCCCGGCAAACACGCGGTTGAACCGCCGCACCGCCGTGCGCACGTCGCCGATCAGCTGCTGCACTACCCGCTCTTTCAGGTGCGGAGCCGTGTCCAGCCCGTCATCCATCAGGGCAAGAGACATCGTGGACACGGGGGAACCCGCGTGCATCTGGCGCCCGTCGTCAAATCGCAGCCTTACATCATTGATGTTGACAACATGCGCCCCAGGTGGTAAGGAGAAAACATCTCCCCCGCCAGCGGTAGAGGCTAGAGTTGCGGAATCCATCTCTTGACCTCCCGGGAAGGCGCCCGGAACCGCATCCGGGTTTGCAGGTCGTTGTGACCGATCAACACGCGTCTGGTTCTTACCAGCGACCCGCTCTGCAAGAGGGAGTTTCTTTCCATTCGGCTTCTTGGAGCCGGCTACCGGGTGTGCCGTGACAATGGAGTAATACCCATCCTTCCGGACCAGTTGCAGTACCATCCAGGAAGAGGGCTTCTTTCCCTTCACCAACAATTCCCGCCCAGGGGAAATCTCCCACAATTCGCTCACGTTGGACAGGATGCTGGACAAATACCGTTCCGGAGTGACACGGTTCCACAATCCGTCCAAGTCCCTGGACGCGGCAATGTGAGTCAACCCATATCCTTTGTGAAAAGCGGTATCTTCGCCCACCAGCAGCCGCACCGGCATGGCGGGCTGTCCCTTGCGCTTGGGAATGGTGAACCAGTCCGGGTTCCCGTCAGGGCGAGCAATAAAAGCCTCGGGTTTTAACACCGTGCCATCCCCGTCCAGAGCGGTAACGGAAAACGTAGTTTCAGCCGGGGCGCCCATGTCTTCCGCATCCGTCACGGAAAAGGTCACGTAATTCCCGTTATCCTGTCTGACGTGCGTCAGAGCGGCAAAGAACTTGTCAAACAGCGGGGTGAATTTCTCCATCTCCGCATCCGTCGGGTACGGGTAACGGTCAATCCCCGTGGATTCAAAGAACTCCCTGTCTATTTCACTAAATACCTCCTTGCTCTGGTACGCGCTCAAATACTCATTGAGAACCCCCGCATCCTTGGCCTTCTTCACCATGTACGTTTGGAACGCCCGTGCCGTCATTTCTGTATTGGAACCCCAATACTGCTTGCCCATCGCTGCACTGCGGTCGGCATACTTGCTTCGCTTAATCGCATGCACCAGCTCCGCAAACGCCCGGCCTGCGTCCTCATTCATGCCGGGCGTAGAATGTTGATAATCATATTGAAGGCCCCCATCCTCGGTCCTCCGGGCAGAGCTCGGTGCAATCCGGCTTTGGGTATGATTGCTGGCGTGCTCCATATTCATCCCCGCATGAGCGCGCATGAAATAATGATCCAGTGCGTGCCACCACTCGTGCGCCAGGGAACCATCCCCCTTCTTGCGGGTCAGGTTGATGCTCACGTCATTCAAGCGATAATGGGCCGAATAACGTCCTACACCGCTTGCACCGAACTGGAACCCAAGACTGCCGTTCAAAGAAATCACCCTCGGAGGAATCCCCAGCAGATGGGCCAAATCCAAAAACGCATCATACGTCGCATTCAGCTTGGCCTGACGTTCCGGACCGCTCACCCAGTTCCCGTAAGTAATCCCGTTAATGCCAAACGTTTCCATCAGCATCGCGTTATCCACGTTCTTCCCGTTGCGGTAATCTTCCCCCACCCGTTCAGAACTCACCTCAAGCATGACATCCGGCTTCCGGGCAATTCGTCTCAGCTTCTCCTGGAGCTCGTCCATGTGCGCATTCATGTATTCCCGCGCCTCCTTCCCGGAAGCCAAGCCCTCCTTGAGCTTAATGCGCGCGCTGCCGGGCAAATCCCGGCAAATAAAATACTCGCCTTTCTTCGGTCCGCCATTGTAATAACGAATCGTCAGCTTCACGTCCTTTCTCTTCTTTTCGCTCTTTCCGTCCTCCCCTTCCTTCTGCTTCGTTTCATTCTCAAGAGCCGACTGCACAGCCGCCGCCACGCGGAAAGCTCCAATCGCTTCTTCCTTGGTGTCATACATGTGGCCGTCGCCATAACCTGAAATCACAACCCTGCTTTTCATCCGACGCTCCACGCACCACTTCTTCTTCTTATCAGGGTAACTGGTCCACGTAGACAGCTGCATTCCCATCGCCTTCAGGCAATACGGATAACCCAGCCCTCTGAACAAATCCACCTGACGTTCCCACTTCTCATCCTGCTTAGCCAGCGTCGCAAAAAACTCTTCCGGTTTCAACGAGCCTTCCAACAACTCCGCCGTGCTGCGGCGGTACATCTTCATGGCATTAAGCCACTCTTTCCCAAAGTAAGATGCCTTTCTCCCCCTGGGCTTGTCCGGCAGCAAATTCCGGATTAACGCCACGGCCACAATCACATCCTGACTCACGCCGTCATTGACCAGCTGCTCCCAGTCGGGTTCCGGGAAATACTTACTCACCGTCACCTTGCTGAAATCCTCCGGCATCTCGGCCTTCAGCGGCTCGGTAATCCTGTCGCTGTACCTGTCCTTGTGGGCCTTGATCTCACGCCCCGCATCTTCCAACTTGTCGGGAGCGGGCTGGCGGGACCGCTCCCGTGCGGCTCTGCCGGCAGCCTCGGCAGCCTTCGTCCCAGCCTTCATCTGCTTCACTTCCTCCCGCACCTGCATGAAATCCGACACAACGCGGACCGGGCTCTTCCCGTCCCACTCCGCCGCGCGGCCTGGAATGTCCAAATCTGCCTCGAAAGCGTCAAAGGAAGCATCCAGTAGCCCCAGCCTCGTGATCGCATCGGCCACCGCTTCCGCTGTGGGCAGGCTGATGCCAAGCTCCCGCTGGGCCACGGCGCGGGGTTTCTCGCCCCTCACGTCCCGGAGACGGGAGACAGCCTTGCGAATCTCCTTGCGGGCGGCCACTGTATAGCGGGCCTGGTGCTGCAAGGTTCCGGTATCGGCGCCGGATGCGGCCTCGTAGGCCCGCGTCATGGCGGTCAGGTATTCCAGGCTCGCCTTCTTGTCGGCGGCCTTTTGCTCCAAATAAAACCGCTGCCCGTCCTGCGTGGCGGCCGTCTCTACGGCGGCGTAGGCATCCGCCGCGGGCACGGCGCCGGAAAGCACGTCCTGCACCAGCTCCGTGGAAGCCTTTTCCAGAATCGTGACGGCCTGCTGGGCCTTCTTGCCCAGCTTCCCCAGGACGGACTTGTCCGGCAGTCCGGCCGGGTACAGGTGGCGGTAATACTCCAGGTAGTCCCGGACGCTGAATGCCTTTGGTGCCAGTCCGGCCAGCACCATCTGTTCCAGCGCACGGCCACGAGCCCAGGCTTCGTTATGGGCTGCATCCGCATCCCACACACGGACCTTCACGGACCGTTGCTCCTGCCGCAGCAGGGCTCCCCCCATGATCACTTCCATGCGTCCGTCCGCGTGCCGCAGCACTTCGGCCATGCCGTCCGCCGCGGTAAAACCGGAAAGAGGCCATTCGGAAAACTCCAATGCACTGAAAGGAACCATACCGATCACGGAACCTTCCACGCTGTCCTCCGCATAGCGGCCTCCTTCCAGACCGCGGCCCTTGCCTTCGGGGTCGGTTTCAATCACGCTGCCGGGAGGAGGAATAAACTCCCCTCTTTCCGGGTCCGTGTCGGGCACTTCTTCGTTGACTTCCGCCGGAATGGCTTCTCCGGTCACACTTTCTTCCGCCGGGATTTCCTGCGGCTTCTGTGCTTCCAGCTCGGATTCCGGTGTAACTGATGTTTCCTCCTGGGCTGCCTCTTCCAGTTCCGCCCGGATGTCTTCCACGGTCCGGGTCCCGTTGGCCCTCCGGTACATGCGGGCCTCTTCCACCGCCGCTACGTTTTCCGCCGTGATGCGGCTGGACGTGTACAGGTCCGCCAGCTCGTGCCCGGTTTCCCGCAGCAGTCCGGCCAAGGTTCCCCCTTCCTTCTTCCAGGCGCGGCCCGTCTCGGTGTCCGCCCACTTCGCGAAACCGGCCCCCATGTCGTTGAGATATTTCGCTTGGACCAAGACAGAATCCATGAACTTCACGTGACGCATCGCCGCGTCGTTCAAGCCGTACTGCTGCGCGCCCTGGTAAAAGGCACTCTGGGAAAGATGGGAGAAATACTCCGCCACGTTCATCAAAGACGGTTCCGCCTTGTCCAGCCCGGGCATGATGTCCTTGCCGGTGGCCGCCAGCACCTGACGGCGCACAGCCTGCATGTCCCGGTGCATGGCAGCCAGCCATTCCTTTCCGGCGTCCGTCAAGGCGCCCTGGCCGTCCATGCCTCCCTCCCGGCGCAGCTTGTCCACCAGCATGCTTTCCACTACGTCTTCCGCCAGGTTCGTGGAAAGGGTATGGCCCGGATTGTACAGGATGCGGCTGGCGGGCCCCTCGCCGGCCGTCAGCCGGATGGCGGCTGCCCCGCCTTCGCCCGCCAGCATCCGGGACGCGGAAGCCGTGTTCCCACTGCGGGCCTCCCACTGCAAGCGCCTCATGAAGCTTTCCTCCATGGCGCCCACGGCGGCATTGCTCACGCCGGGCAGTACGTTGCGGCCATTCTCCCCCTCTTTGACCGCGGCCTCGGACAACGCCCGCAGCGCGTCAATCGTGATCGCCCCCTTGCTCCTGGACAACTCGGCGGCCACCGGGGCGGCGCTTTCCGTCAGCGGAAGGGTCTTGGCGTAATCCTTTTCATCTACCTTCGCGGCCATGTCCAGATTCAGCGCGGCGGACCGGATGGCCTTCATCCGTTTCAGCCCTTCGTTCCCAATGGCGTACTGGGAATAGGCCGCCAGTTGTTCGTCCGTCCATTCCACCTTCTTCACGGGCGTTTCATAGTCTTCCGGCATCTGCCCGTCCTGCCAGGAGGCGCGGTCCTTCTCCGCCTGTTCGGTGTCTTCTACCGTGACAACGTTCTTGCCCGTCAGGCTCTCTTCCACGTCCAGCACGCCCTGTTCCCGCAGGGCAGCCTTCAGCACGCCTTCCTTCAGGGAGACCTGCGCATCCACGTCAGACATGAACAGGTCATGATTCTTCTTCAATCGGTCCCGCAGCTTCACGGGGTCTTCGTTAACCACTTCCTTTTGGTAGGCGTCGCGGTATTCGGCCTGCAACTTGTCGTCCAGTTCCCGCAGCTTGGAGGCGTTGAGGTCCCCGCCGGCTTGCAGGAGGGCTGCCTGGTTCGCCGCCTCTTCCGTCATGGCCGCCAGCTTGGTGGCCGTTTCCGGAGTCAGACCGACGGTCATCAAATTTTCACGGCTCCGGGAAAACTCCCTGGCCGCCCTCGTGTCGGCGGACAATCCCATCAGGCCCAGGGCGGCGCAATACGCCACCGTGGCCGCACTCTGCCGTTCGTCCTGGATATTCTCCCAGGCGGTCGAAAAGGGCTTCCACTCCGGGGCGTCCATATCCACGCCCAGGCCGCGCAGCCCCTGGATGGTCAGGTAGCTCCCCGTCTGGCTGATCACTTCTTCTCCAACCAATTCGCCGAAGCTTTCCGCGACCACACGGTCCCCCAGGTAGCGCAGGAACCAGTTGCTCTGCATGGCAGCGGCCGCCTTACCAACCACGGGCTTGCCGATCAGTCCAAGGGCGGCCTTGTCCATTAGCTTCCCAACAAAAGGAACCTTGCGCACGGCAACGCCAAAACTACCTTCCGCCAGCGCTTCAAATCCACCCGCGATCACCCCTTCAAGCTCCGCGTTCTTCCTACCTTCCGCGTGATTATTGGAGATACTTTGGTTCATTGAAGATGGGGCGAAAGCGGCAATAGATAACCCGCCACTAATGAATCCAGACAGAATAGCTGGGGAACTGTCCCCAGTAATGGTTCCAAGTTCTGTGAGGGAACCAGACAGAAACCCGGCCTTGTCCGCCGCGCTCAACCGGGTGTCCTCAAGCCGGGACAGGGCAGATTTAAGTTTTTCCACGCGTGGGTCTTCATACAGCCTCCGGTGTGTCTCTTCCTTCTGTTGCTTGTCCTCCAAATACCCCTCCAGCGTCAAGGGCTTCCCGCTTGTCAGAGCGTTCCGCACATCAAGAAATTCGTTGAAGGGGTCTTTTCCGGTGTAGCGCCGCAGGAAGTCGTCGCTTTCCGTCCACCAGCGTTTCAGGGCTTCTCCCATATTTCTGATGAACCGGGTGTCAATCGTTCTCTGTCCTTGTGCGTCCGCGTCCAGGGCCAGCATCATCGCGCCCAGGGCTCCCTCGTCCAGTTGCCCGTCTTCGTCGGAAAGAACGTTGACCAGGTGGGAAATAAACTCCCGCGTGACCTCATAGCTGTTGCCCAGGTTGGACCGTGCCTGCTGATTGGCTTCTTCTTCAGTTTTCGGCTTGCCGAACTCCATGCCCAAGAATCGGTAATAACTGCCATCCTTGTTCTCTTCCTGGAGAATTTTTCCCGCCTCCGCTTGGACGGCACCTTCATGGGCGCCATAGGAAGCGCCGCCGCGGTTCACGCCACGGAGTAAATCAACCGCCGCACGGGCCCGTTGCAGGCTGCCCGTTACCCTCTCGGCCTGTCCGTACCGCGTTGCCTTTTCCACCATGTCTGGCGTAAGCGTCTTACCCGTCAGGACAGCTTCCGGCAATGCCGTTTCCAGTTCCTTGCCGAACTCTTCCAGGCCGCGCTGGAACTCCGCCTTCTTCTGCTGATAATCAGCATACTTCTTGCGCGTCTTATCGGAAAAATCATCCCATACGGCGGCATACCCATCGTTGAGGGACTTCCTTCCATTCTCCGGCATCTGCTCGCCGCGGGAATGGAAATACATCTCCGGCACGTCACGGAAGCGGGAACCGTACAACGCCCTCATGACCTCGCGGCCCATGTACATACGGGAAAGGGGCTTGTCTCCTTCCTCCATAAAATCCCGGAAGATTTTATTTTTGCCCATCACTTCCCGGACTCGTGCGTCAAACTCGCCCTGTTGCCCAGTCTTCAATGAATCTCCGTACAGGGCAGCGGCCCCCAGCTCTTCCCAGCGGCTACGCCTCTCTTCCCATT
>UMET01017330.1_pt1 | contig 12566 bp, 18 predicted proteins | sample 1964821 | NCBI WGS metagenome assembly UMET01 (sample SAMEA4836027, study PRJEB28245) | human gut metagenome | biome: gut microbiome; material: fecal sample | place: Denmark | collected 2008
GAAGATTGAGAGTGTGATCTGATTTCTGATTGTTTTTAAGTGCTGTCAGAAGTCTACCTCTTAAATTAGAACTAATTTTATAATTTATATCACTAATTCTCTTTTCCTTGTAATATAAAGACGATTTCCCTAAAAGATTTCGTCTTTTTCTAGACTTTTCGTTAGACTTCTTTCCTTTTTCAGATCGTCTATACTCATCATTTATTTTTCTATAAACAACCTTACCTTTTTCAGAAGTTCGCCATCGTTTATTCCTCTCTCTTCTCAACAACCTTCCTCTTTCGGAACTAACATAATTCTTTTTACAATTTTTACATTGACAATCATAACCATCTGAACAACGTTTGTTCATATAAAAATGATCAAGTGACAATTTACATTTACAAACTGAACAAACCTTTAATCCCGTCTCACAATCAAATTTCATCTTTATAAACCTGATTATTTTCGTTCGCAAGTACATTGTACATTCGTATTGTACAATGTTTTTTAGGAATCACAACAATCTCATTTCCACCAAGATATTCAGGTAAATGTCCTCTTGTTATATAGGCCTGAATGTCATTTCTATTAAATTCTTTACCATTGTCTTTTTTAAAATTCTCATTCATCCAATGCAACAATCCTTGTGCATTAACCTCTCTTAATAAATACTTTTCTCCCATATCAATTTCTAGCTATTAATAATCTTTCAAAATCAACATCTCTTTGTTCTTCGTCTTCGTAAATGATATACAAATTTTTAATAGGATTATCTTTAAACGAAGCTGTTTCATCTTCTAATTTATTGATAATTATAACAGGCTCTCCCTTTTTATTATACTCTTTCGATTGAGATATAATAAAACCTTTCAATAAACTAAAATCGTTACCAAAGACAAAATTACGCTTTTTTATATTACCAGCAAAATTTATCCAATTATCAGCTTCCTCATAAAGTTTCATTTCATTTTCCTTATCAGGAAGTGTTTCGTAATTTTGCAATCTTGCTGCAAATCTCTTTAAACCTGCACTTTCAAATACTTTGATGCATAGATCAATTATCTTTCTATCTTGATTCATCTCGTTCTTTTTCTAAAAGTTTAAAAATCAATTCTTCAGGAATTTGCTTTATAAGTTTCGATCTATCACCAAAATCATAAATATAGTGACAATTTTGACAAGCCAAAACAATATTTTCAGAATCACATCTTAATGTAGGATGTGCTCCTCTTGAAAGAATGTGACTAAAAAATATAGGTTTGGGATTATTTCCCAATCTTTTACCACAATGAAAACAAATATGTTTTCTAGTTCTCCATATTTCATCGAAAACCACTTGAAGTTCGTTATTTTCTTTTTCAAGAGTATTCTTATTCAAAGAACTTTTCTTTCTATCGTCATCGCATTTTTTACAAAGCCATTTATTCCTGTTAAAAATCTTGTGTTCTGTTTTACAACAAACACACGGTCTCACTTCTTCTTTAATTCGCTTTATATACATTAAAAATTTTGATATAATTCAAGATTATTGAAAACATAACACTCTTTATCTCTTATTTGCGGATACATGTAGGATGGGATTTCTGCTATTTTACGGGCATTTCCCCAATATGATATCTGGTCTTTTACATCAAATAGAAGTTGCGGAGTATCATAAAACAGGTTCAGTTCCCCTTCCTTTTTAACATCTTCATCCCATTTACCTTCGTCACGGGCGATATATAATTTAAAATTGTTCATAATGATTATTCACTCCTTTAATCTTTTAATTAGTGCATCAGCGCAATTAACCGCATATTTAGCGAGTGCATCAGAATTACCCCCACAGTCATCTGCTATAACAGCCTTAATAATATCTTTCGCTAATTCGTACCTACGTTGTTCCCAGTCAATAGTTTCACTAAAGAAATCAAGTTCGCATTCTCTGTAAACCATGTTATCACATACATATAAATAATTATTGTTATGTTGAGAGTTGATGTTTAATTGGGGAGTTACATCTACCAAAACTCCTGTTGATTTTATTCTTGCTTTCATCGTTTAATCATTTATTTTAACATAACGCTTAGTAATAGTACCGAATGAATGATACCGATGCCAAACTATATTTCCACGCTGAATTTCAGTAAGCCAATCACAAGCTTTAAAAACTTGTCCTACATTGTATAGGAATGGTCTTTTTTGAATTTTTCTTTTTATTCTTGCTTTCATTATTCCTCCTTTGTTTTAAAATGTTCAATCAGTTCGTCTACGGTAGCCTTGTGAATGGTATCCGTATTAACATCAATATCACTGTAGACCCAATAGGTAGAGAACTTGGTTTTAGGACACAGAATCCACTTATCCCCATCCGTAAACCATTGGTACTTGTCTGTATCATCCCTTAATGCAGCGATAGCCAGGAATAGTTCTTCATTCGTTCCGCAATCAATACGTCCTTTCTTAGTGACAGTATCTACATTATATATCACTCCATATAAATTACCATAAGACGTTATAATAGCTTTCCCTTCTTCGATACTTTTATGACTTCCCTTTCCGTCATAATTATGTTCATCTAATGTTGTATTACCAAAATTAAGTATGTTATACCCCAATTCTTCCAGTCCTATCCGAAGTTCCTGTGTGTTTTTGCGTATAAAGCACGGTGTTGTAAATCCCATAATTATTCCTCCTTAATTATTCGCTCATTTATAATAAACTCTCCATGAATATCAATGGGAAGCATATTGGAAACACTCGCATGATAAGTCTTACCGTCCATTGCCTTACATAGTGGATGTATTTCTTTAGGCATAGGGGCAGGACATTTTTTACAATGTCTTATCATTTCAAAATGTCTGTTTTCCTTATTGCCACAACATTCACAATGAATTGGATAGTAAAAATAAGTACGTTCCAACTGGGTTTCTTTTCCACATATTTCGCATCTGCCCCATTCTATTGAATTACACATAATTTATTCCTCCTTTTCTGTTTTAATATCTGTTACTTTACCACGATTGACAAAGCACTGGTCCATGTTTGGGTTTTCATAAGCTATATCGCAAATGATTTCTGAACTATCATCACACTCATTTTGTAATGAGCACTCATCACATATTCCAACGCACAATTCATGCAACACCCCGTCTATTATTATTCCGTTCTTTATTTCCATAATCAAATACAATTTCTCATATATGTTTTCCTATCAATCATACCGTTTTCTGATTCTTCTACCAAGCCAAAGAATGTATTAGCATAACAAACATGCTTGTCTATCATTATACATATTCCATCAGACGGATAATATTCACATGAAACATTATCATCCCAATCTATATGTTTTTGTGCTTCTTTGGATATATCATCACAAGCAATCATATACTCTATGTATTTATTAGATGCTTTTCTTATTTTATCAAATATATTTCCTTTCATGGCTTTTCAATTACTCAATATATAAAACAGTCCCTCTATGTATCATATCTTCCAATTCTCTTTCCGAAAACTCATCGAATGTATGTTTATCCATAGTGCAAAAATGATACCTTACAAGATGCTTTTCATAATTGATGTTTTTATGATAATCAATCATTACATCACTTATAACCGCCTCAACAATCTTACCGTTTACAACAAAAGAAAAACGTGTTCCGACATCATAACACACCTTCTTAAACAAAAGAACTTTACTTTCATTCATTTTCAATCTCCTTTCCCATAAACATTTACAAACTCGCTGACATCCATATAGTCTATACCGAAATTCTCGGCTGTTTTCTTGTCACTGTCCGAAAACTGCCCTTCAAGACCGCTTGCATCACCAATCATTAGACAATCTTCTACCTCCAAACTGCAATCTTTCCATGTCTTGTAATTATCAAAAAGTTCTTCAAGCATTCCGGTATTCGGCTTTCTCATAGGGTTGCTTCTGTCATTGCTTCCGCAATACTTAAAACGCGTATCAATGTTGCAATAATCCATTATACTGTAATTCACATACTCACATTTTACATAAATGAATGATTCCGGAAACAGACCCTTTTCTATCCCTCCCTGGTTTGTCACGATAAAAATTACTTTAGGATTCAGATTCTTTATTGCATCTAGGACGTCAAACTTAAACTTCATGTCCCATATACCATTTGGAAACGTCTCACCGCTTGCAGTTTCTATTAACGTCCCGTCCATATCACAAAACAAAACTTTATACTTTTTCATTTTTCTATGTGTTTTACTGTTCTTATTCCTTTTTCTGCGTTTCGCAATCTGCTTTCTGACACACCTATCGTCCTTGATACGGCATTTCGTTTTAGGTGAATCAAATGAAATCATATCAAAACCTTCAACAACAGGCTTATTGTAATATAGAATAGACGTTTCTTCATTATCAATCTTATCCTTATCCGTTACTATAACAGCATCACAATCACTGTTTCTAGCTTCCTCAACAGAATCATAACGTTCAAGGGAATATCCTGTTTCCAGATTTTCAAATAGAAGGTATTCGGATGAATTTATCATTGAACCTACAACAGCAATCTTCTTAGTCATATTTTATTATTTTTATAATGATTACAATACTTAGGAGTTTTCCTAGCCGTTATTCTCTTCTGTAAAGCCATGCAATACATAAACGGACGAATACCTTGATAGTGTATGCACTCACTACAATGCACTCCTAAATTCATTACCTTTGCCATAACAATTACTCCTTTACTAGTTCTATCTTAGTGTTCATAAGACAAACATACAAGTTCACCTCCGACATGGTTCCATCTTTCTTCACCTTGCTAAACAATGGCTCAACGTTATCAAGAAAATCAATTTTATAATCCCTGACATAGGCGTATTGTTTTCTTTCGGGGACAGTAACACTTTCTAAGCTATCTAATTTTGTATATGTAGATGCAGGAGTGGTAATACACACCTTGCTTCCGATAGGATACTTCACATTGGATTCAATGTACTCTTTTTCTAATTTTATCATTTCGTTCTTCAATTCATTCATCTTTGAATTGATAATTTCTCTCTTTGCTTTAAATTCTTCTTTATTCATATCTACATGCTTTATTGTATTTACATTCTTTACATTTAATTTCGTTATAAAGAGCTCCTTCGTATTCGTCGTTACATAAAATGTATCCTCTAGGAGTATTCCAAAATTTATGTCTCAGAAAATCTAAGTATTCTTCTGAAAATCTACTTTGACTTTCTAACGGATTTCGAAGACCTCTTTGTCTAAGAATTCGAGAAACCATAAACATCTTCTCTGACGTTCTCTCGTTCCATTGTTTTATCGAGTTTAAACACAAACATTTTGCTAAAGTGATATAGAATATTCCCGAATTCTTTCTATCAGATAAAACAATCTGAAACGACAGATATTTCCATATCTCATCAGTTGTATTGATCTTAGAATTTATCATAAACTTATTTATTAAATTTATATTTCTCTGAGATCGTTTCAATTCGTAACCTGGACTATTATTCAGTCTAGCTATCAAATATTCGTATATATCACAAAACTCATCTATCATAACAAAATAGTATCTCTTACTCTTAAAGAAAAGGACGTTTTGAATTCGTCCTTTTCAATGCCTAAAGATACAAAAATATTATCTATCTACAACGAATCCTCCCAAATAATTTGTAATTTTAATGTCTCTTCTTGATTATGCACAATAGGTTTATATCTTGATCCTGAAAATGTAGCTAAGGGGTCTATTTCAGCAACCTTATTGTAATCTATCATAGCTCTCTCTTTATTAATACTTCTTGAAATCCATAATCCGATCATTTGACCAGGTTCAATATCGCCGATAGTAACTCTAGAATCTTCCGTAGCATCATAAAGCTGAGTATTAAACGGTTTGCTATATATAGAAGGTATTAATTCCATATATTGTTCATCGTTTGTACTCTGAGTAAGAACTGTTGCTCCTATTTGAAAATTACAATAAGCATCTTCAGGAACTTCAAACCACATTTGAACATTTGATGCGACTTTATCACTATCATTTTGCAAAACAATAGCTCGATATTCTGTTTTTGCGTTCTTAATTGTCAACAAACTTAATTCATCGAATAAATTCGAAAAAACATCGTTAGGAACTTGCGTTGATGAAGGAAATCCTCCTATCGAATAAATAGATTTTGTTTGAGCTGCCATATATGCTGAGCTCACTGTATATAATAGTTTCATTAGCTTTTTGATTTTGCAAAATTAGACAATGACCAATATTCACTCTTTTTTGTATTATCTACAGAAATAACTCCTCCATTATTTCTTACACGAGCTAGATAAAACTCGTTGTTTGATTTTGTAGGAGGTTGATCAAGTGTTGTTTCTTGTACAAGGCTAAATGTGTAATAATCGTAAGTATACAATCCTTCCAACTGAGCATCTGTAAATACCTTGCCCAAAGGTATCGTTCCTAAGATTATTACTTGTAAATTTGTTTCAGCAACAAAGTCAGATTCTGACGTTAAAATCAAGTTCTGATTATCCACAACATTAACGATTTGATAAATCCCATTATTTAACGGTTGTGATCCATCGTCTTTAGCAAAACGGATTGCAACAGGAGTTTTACCTGACTGTCCTCTTACTTTACCACTAAAATTCACAGTTCCAGTAACAGCTCCTTTTTGGTTGATACTAACTAAACCGTCTTCATAATTTTTAGTCGAATAACTAACTTTCAACCAATAATAAACGCTATCTGAAGGCACTGCAAAATTGTCATAAATATTTTTGAGATTAATAACTTGTCCAAGTGAGTTGACGGCCATACCTGGAAGTATTTTTATAGTACCTCCTTGTGTTCCTTGCTCAACTTCAAATGCTTTATTGTCTTCAAAAGTATCATTTGTAACAAAATCAGCATCAAACTTTTTAGGATTGTTTGTTATAATCCCAAAAGTATAACTTGCACCTATCAAAATTTTACCAAGCAAGGATTCTTGTAAAAATCCTTGCAAATTCATCAACTCCTCTTTTTCTAGAAAAGTATTTCTATGTACATTTAATTGTGACATATATTATATTTTTTAATTAAAACCAATTAGGAAATTGTTGTTTAAATAAATCGTAATAAGCAGCTCCTGTACAACCACTAAAACAAGCTGTACTATCTTTAACTTGATCTATTTTAATAATATTTTTAAATATCGGAACAGATACTGTAGATATACACAATGGCATTGATAGAGCAATCTGTGTATTACCTATACCGCTATCAGAAATCCCTGGATAATAGATTATTTTAGAACAGCCTTCAAAAGCACGATCCCAATACAAACAAGTTGTATAAAGACCACTTGTAACTGTCACTTTATCACTTCCTATAGTATATCCAAATAAATCATTAATATTTCCTTCGAGATTTGTACAATTATAAAACATTTGTGAAATACGTATAATTTTATTCGCATTGTTAGGTGTAACAGATATTCCAACACTTCTCAAGTTTTTACAAAGAGCAAAACATCTTGTATAGTCAGAACAATCTCTACTAGTAAAGAAATTTGAAGGAATTTGTGTTACACCGCTATTCATAAACGTTTCGACACAAACATCGGCATTAACTAGATTAATCGTTGATATATTCAACAAATTTGTTGTACCTAAAAATGTTCTAGTGTAATTATTTAATTCAGTAGATGTGATAGAAAATAAATTAGAACCTACACTTGATAACCTACTGCAATTAGCAAAAGCTAATTCGAAAGTTGCATTTCGAACAGATCCTGAAAATACACTCGAAGGTATTGATGTAATTCCTGATAACTCAGCAAATTTTTTTGCTATAAAAGATCCACCTGAATAAGCTGAAATCGTACAAGGCGAAGATAAATTACCGCAACCGCTAAACATATCCTCACAACTCGTAATGTTAACAGCATTGATGTTTGCCTGAATGTTTGATAAATTACTGAGATTAAACATATTAGACACATCGCAACCTCTAGATGAAGGAGATATTGTTCCGGTAACCGAATTTAAATTCTTAGTATTTTGGAAACAATACGTATAACTCTCGATATTTGATCCACCTAATACGTCATTCAAATTAATAGATCTTGACAAGCCTGAAGATGCATAAGTATATTTATAATTTGTTCCAAAAGAAAGACATCCCTTTGGAACGCTTCTCAAAGAAGAACATCCAAAGAAAAAACGTTCAGTTGAACCTGACATCAAACTAGTAGTCCAACCCGGTATTGATGTTAAATTTCTACATCCATCAAATGCTGATTGAGACCAAGATGTATTCACTTTCGAAGTAAACCATTTCAAAACTCTAATTAAACTTGTTTTAAAATTCGAACTTAAATCTCCCCATTGTAACGTAGCATTCATTCCGTTAAAATCAAATAAGATTCTGTAAGTTCCTTGTTTGCTGTACGTATGACTTTTCTCACCTAAAGTTTGACTTCCATCACCCCAACTTACTCTTAGATTATTTATTCCTGTTGATCCTGTATTTTTAATAGGTAGTACAACGCTACTTGTTAAGACTTCGAGTAATGCACCGTCACCTTCCATAGTAATGAAAATTGTTTTTGTTGTCTCATTAGCACCTACCGAATAACTTCCTCTTTCTGAAAAATAATCAGGCGAGGTGGCTGTCCAAGAATAAGATGCTGCACAAGGAACGTACCAAGATACTTGTCCATTACTTCCTGTTACACCTGAACTCACATTGTCTTCAACTGTTACACCTGAAATAGGCATATTATTGGTATCGACAACTCTATATGTAACCTGACAAACATTTCTTTTCAATGTCAAATTAATATAAACATCGTCGTTACTTATAGAACCCGATCCATTTTGACTTTGATATCCTGGCTTAAACGCCTGCCAATTAAATGAGAATCCTGACAAATAAGGACCAAAATTAGCCTTACCGTCTCTTGTCGTATACTTCGTTTGACTGTTTAATTGAATAGTTACATTATCGACAGGAGAACCTGAATCGTCTTTTACAGTAAAATAAACTCCGTAATAATCAGCACCTAAACCAATTTCAAAACTAGGATTCTCTGTATCGACAACAAATGATTCTGATCTAGCTCGATAAGTAGGTTCTTTACTTGCTGTACAAACTAAAGAACTACTTGACAACGGCACATTATAAAATGTCGCATTACCACCTCCATCTGTTACACTAGATGAATTGTTAAAAGATACAGATGCGCCTGAAATTGGTAATTTATTATTTAAATCATATACATTAATTGTAACTATAGTCGTTTTTCTGACAAAATTCAAAGGTATATTCATTTTGCCATATACTGAAAAACTTTCTGCTAAATCATAATAATATGCTCCGTATGTAGCTCGATAATTGTAATTACCTTGTTTTAAAGTCACTTTAGCTTCACCGTCAATATTTGTTGTCAATATTTGACCTGTATCTAAAGTAATTGTCGCTCCTGAAAGAAAATCGAATCCTTCTTTTGCTACAAATGTAACTTCAAATTCGGGCTCAGGTTGTTGAGAGATATAAATAGTATATCTATTATCATCTCTCTCTTCTATATTAACGTTACCTGAAGTTGAGTAATAATCTTGTTTAGAACAAGTCCATTGCCATATACCAACAACCAAATCCCATGTTTCCGCTACACCATTAATGTTGGTGTATTTTGTTTGGCCATTAATCGTTACCGCAGCATTTTCTAGAAGAGCTTGACTTTCTTTATCTTTTACAGTTACAGCAAGTTTTCCTCTAGCTTTTTGTAAATCAACTACAATTGCAATAGATTGATTTGTTACAACTGCAGTTCCTGTTTGGATTTGATAATCCTTTCTACTTATAGTCCAAGGATAATTACCAGGCACTTTATTAAAAGTAGCGTTACCTTTACCATCAGTCGTTAGCGTTTCTTCATCCTCTCCTATCCCTAAAACAATAGGTTGATTTGCTACAGGTTGATTATCAATTCTAACAGTAAATACGATATTATAGGTTATCAATTTCATCGTCACCTTAACAGTCTGATTTGCTCCGTTCACAATAACGACTCCTTGTCGAATGTAATATCCTTCTTTGTTTACGGTCCAATTATATGAACCTGAAATCCTTACAAATTGAGCAGTCCCTTCTGCTTGAGTAGTGATTATTTCTGTTCCGATTACAACTTGTGCACCATCAAGAGGTTGATCGTCCTGATCAACAACAGTAAAGTCAATCGTATATCCTATTTGAACAAGATTGATTTCTTTAACGACATCTTGATCGACGACCTCTATAGAACCTTCTTGTGCATAAAACTCAGTCTTAGAAACTTTCCAATTATATGTTCCTGCAATCTCAACAAAATTTGCACGACCATTATTGTCTGTCTGAATAGTAGCTCCATTAAACGTTACATTACACTTAGATACAGGTAACGAATTATTCTTAACCAGGAACGTTACATTGTACTTAGGAATTGGTTTAAACTGAACATCAATAACTGCATTACCATATATCTCAAAATCGCTTTCAACTGTAATATAACCAGGTTTAACTACCTTATAATGATATGTTCCTGCAGCTAGTACAAATCCTGTTGCTAATCCTTGCGCGTTTGACGATCCTGTTTGATCGTTTATACTCTCTCCCGTTACTAATACAGATGCACCTGAAACTGGATCAACACCATCTCTAATTCTAAACGTTACATTATAATAAGGTATAGCTTCCATTTCTACGATTATGTTTGTACTGTCAACAATTTCGATAGTTCTTCTAATCGTATAATAATCTTCTAATTCAGCTACATATTGATAAATACCTGGAAATACATCAAACGTCAATATTCCACTTGATTGAGTATATTTTGTTTTCCCTGCAAAAGTCAATTTAACATTTGATAAAGGTTCTTTCGTAATTTTATCTCTTACATTAAACGTAACAACCCTTTCATAGGCAGCACCTTGTAATTGAATATATTCTACAGCATCTTCTGTTACTAATAGAGAGTTTTGTACTTCTTCGAAATTTTCAGCCTCAACTTTATATAAATATTGTCCTCTAGGAAGAATAATTATTGCTTCTCCATTTACATCTGTTTTCAAAGATTGCCCAAATACTGTTATAGTTGCATTTGGAATATATTTATTTCTATTTGAAAAAACCTTAAATAAGATTCGATAAGACTCTTCTCCTATATATGGACGAATTAATTCGCTGCCAAAAATATTTTTATATCCTATCAAATACTTTTTCAAGTAATTTTCAAGAGTTTGTTTTCCTTGATATGAATTGTTCTTATAATATGCTGCAATAATATCTCTTTCTCCTAAATAACCTTGAGAAAACGGTAGATATAACGGTTTTACTTTAAAATCATAAACATATACATAAGGAGTATTTCCACTCGATCTATCTTGGATAAAAATAGGCGCTATATATTTCATAGTAGGCATTAATGATAATGCTCTACCTGAAGGAAAATTCAAACTTGGTACATCAACGAATTTTTCGTTATTTGACAAAATAAGTCCTCGTATATTATAATAAATACCTTCATTTAAAAGATTTAAAAATTCTGTCGTATGAAACCACATAGAACTTCCTGTGATTTGTCCATTTTCAATAACTCCCATTTCTATAGGATTTCCATCTGTAGTTTCATAGCCTGCTACACCAAACTTGAGATTCTGAGTGTCTGTAGCTGCAGATATCTTAACTTGCAAACTAATTTCATAACTCATATTAGGATCAACGATAATCAATTTGTCACGATCAACTCGTCCGTCAATACCAACAACTTGATTGCCGAAGAAGGTCATTGCATTAAAGATCTCATCACCTTCATTTTCATCTTGCGTTATACTAACACTTTCTGAAACTAGTAGTGGGTAATTACTAAGACTCTCTACTCCTAAAGTATACTCAAATCCTTTCGTTACATTCATCACTGTATCAGTTCGATCCCATGTAGGTGAGCTATATCCCATTGACCAACCTGTACTTTCGGGTCTTAATAAAGCAAAGATAAATTCATCTACTGAATTATATCTTATAAGTCTCAGCAATTCTCCTAGAATCTCACCTTCTGTGTTTATAATATCTAATCTTCCTCTTTTGGAATACTCTTCGAGATAATTATAGAACAAATACTCCATTTGTTCTTGACTATCAACTAAAGCTGTCACAAGACCTCTGTCCTGAATAAACAGTTCAAACAAAATTCTATTAGAATCGATTTCTTTATATTTTCGCGCATACAAAACTACGAGTGCGAACATATGTGTTACCGTACCCCAAAATGCCTTAAAATCAGGATTATCTTTTTTATTGATAAAAGTCGGAAGGATACCATTTCCTTCCAATTTTGCCAATACATTTTCAGCCCAACCCATTACAGCTTTATCGTTGACTTCAAAAAATCTGCTGAATATGGTATTGTTATATACAGGAAACTTTGTCGGTTTAAATAAGTCTCCACAAGGATGTTGTTCTTTCGGATCAAGCGCTTTTTCCATTTTACATTCTTTTAATGCATAAAAATACCAAACAATTTTATATCTACAAACAAATTGCTTATTAATTCACAATCAATCACGCTCTATGCCCTCTACATAAGCTCATCAGGGT
>UMET01009468.1_pt1 | contig 12477 bp, 8 predicted proteins | sample 1964821 | NCBI WGS metagenome assembly UMET01 (sample SAMEA4836027, study PRJEB28245) | human gut metagenome | biome: gut microbiome; material: fecal sample | place: Denmark | collected 2008
TGAAAAGACATCTGCAAGTCTGGTGGCTTCTACTCAGGTATTCTGGCAGATCGGAGTATTGGCATCTTATCTGATGGCATTTATTGTATCCCGTACAGAGGGAGCGCTGGGGGCACGAATTGTATTCGGACTTCTTGGCGGTTTTGCAGCGATTGCATTTTTATGGAGAACATTTTCACCAAAATTTAAAGAATTCCATGAAGCAGGGGATCGTTACCGGGCAGCAGAAGGAGAGACTGCTTCTGAAGAAATCTCTTTCACAAAGTTATTTAAAGGAAAAGAAAGTAAGAAATTTATTTCCTTCTTTACATGTATTATGATCTTTTACATTTGTTGGAATCTGCTGGCAAATACATTTGGACAATTTCAGACTTATATTCTGGTAAAGGCAAATGCTTCTCAGTCTTTGGCAACAGGGTGCGGAATTATTCTGAACATTGCCGGATTGATCTGTGGTATTTTATTCGCATCTGCGGCAGGAAGTAAACATAGAAATAAATTTTTCTATGTTGGTATTGTGATTCAGGCAGCGGCTATGATCGGAATTGCTCTTGGCGGCGGTTCAGTATTCATGATTGTTATTATGATTGCCTGCTACAATATCGGAAATCAGTTTGCAGGAGAGTCTATTTACAAGGTGTGGACACAGGAATCCTTCCCGGTATCAGCAAGAGCATCTATGCAGGGCTTTATTAATGGATTTTCAAGATTTTGCTGTGGTCTGTTTGCGTTAATCACACCGATTTTGGTGGCGCCGGAGAGAATTCAGACAACCATGTACGGATTTGCAGGAATTGTAATCATTAGTGCGATCGCAGGTTCTTGTATGTTGAAGTTACAGAAAAAGCATGGCATTGGTCAGATGGAATAGGAGGAAAGATCATGGCGTTTACATTTCAGATTAATAACGATTTACAGTTTATCCATGATGAAGCGCTGCTTAGTATGGCGGAGGTAAACCATCCACAGATCAAGAGACAGACGGTGCTTCCAACTGCCATCGTTGATCTGGTGGAGGATGAAACGAAGCTGAATGGATATGGCGTAAAAGAGAGCGAAAAGAAAATTGAAAATCTTCAGGAATACAACTTTAGAAGAGATGAGAAATTAATTCTTGATTTCGGTGATCATCAGGTGGGAAGCTTTAAAATCGATATCGATCAGACCGGTTCGCCGATGGATGCGCCGCTGTATCTTCGTTTGAAATTTGCAGAGATGCCGGCAGAGCTTGCGGCAGAATCTTCGGAGTACGAAGGATGGCTTAGCCGCTCATGGATACAGGAAGAGTTTATTCATATAGATGAGCTTCCGATGACATTGGAACTGCCAAGAAGATATAGTTTCCGTTATGTGGAATTGAAGGTTATTGATACATCACCGAAATGGCAGGCTGTCTTTTATAATCCGGTTGTGACCAGCGAAAATTCAGCAGATATGACAAAAGTAAAGAAGCCGGAAATCGAAGATGAGAAGCTTGACAGAATCTATCAGGTTGGGTTAAAGACGCTGGCAGATTGTATGCAGGATGTATTTGAAGACGGACCGAAGAGAGACAGACGCTTATGGCTTGGTGATTTAAGACTTCAGGCGCTTGCGAATTATGCAACTTTTGATAACAAAGAACTGGTGCGCAGATGTCTGTATCTGTTCGCAGGAATGACTACGGAAGATGGAAGAATTTCTGCAAATGTATTTGTGAAGCCGAAAAATATCCCGGACGATACTTTTTTGTTTGAATACAGTCTCTTTTTTATTTCAACTTTGTACGATTTAAATGAAGCTCACCCGGATATCAAGATTGTTAAGGAACTGTATCCGACTTGCAAAAAGCAGATGGATATCACTCTGGGAATGTTTGATGAAAACGGAAAGCTTATGGTGGATGAAGATTATCCGGTGTTTGTTGACTGGTCCAATGAATTTAACAAGGACACGGCGGGACAGGCAGAGACCATCTATGTTTTAAAACAGTTTATTGAACTGGCCAAATTAGCAGAGGATGAAGAGCTGGCAAAATACGAAGAGGCGTTAGAACTCATTTCATTTTATGCAAAAAACCAGTTATATAATGAAGAGAAGAAGTTATTTGTTACAACCGGAAATGAATATAACATCGCCAGTCAAGTGTGGATGGTACTTGCGAAGGTGATGTCTCCGGAAGAGAACAAGGAGATTATGAAAGCAATGATCGACCAGTTATTCCCGGTGAAAAATATTGCGACACCGTATATGTATCACCATATTGTAGAGGCGTTGTTTGAAGGCGGATTAGAAGAAGAAGCTATTCAGCTTATGAAGGATTATTGGGGAAAGATGATTGATCTTGGCGCAGATACTTTCTGGGAGGCATTTGATCCGGATCAGCCGGATTATTCTCCATACGGAAGCCCTATCTTAAACAGCTATTGCCACGCATGGAGTTGTACACCGGTGTACTTGATTCATAAATATATATTAAAAGATTTTTAGAAAAACAGAAGATTCTTTTGACAGGATTGCTATTATTTGGTGGACAGGATATAATGATTTTAGCATTGTGTGACACACAGATAAAAGGAGAGCATTGGTATGGAGAAAGAATTAAACATTGTTTATCGGGAACCGGAAGTTGAAGACGCGAAGAAGATTGTTGACTTCTACAATTATGTTGGAGGGGAAACGACATATTTGAGTTTTGAAAAAGACGAATATCCAATGGATGAAGAAGCGCAGAAAGGGGATATCATTTCAACGAAAGAGCATCCTGCAAGCATTATGATTCTTGCTATGGATGGAGATGAAATTGCCGGAATCGGGACGATTCATTCAGGAAATAAGATTAAGGCGCGTCATCAGGGAGAACTTGGAATTGTTGTTGCTAAGAAGTATCAAAAGTTCGGAATCGGAAGTGAGATTATCCGTCAGCTGATCGATTTCTGTAAAGGTAATGGAATTACGACAAGAATTCAGCTTGATACCCGCAAAGATAATGAAGTAGCTGTAAAATTATATGAAAAATTCGGATTTGAGATTGAAGGATGTCTTAAAAACACAACACTTCTCAATGGAGTGTACTATGATTTATATGTAATGGGATTAATGTTGTAGGAGATAGTGTGTCAGATTGGCAACAGCCGGGCGAGAGCCCGGCTGTTGCTTTTGGGGGAATTAAGAGGGATAGGTCTAAGACTATGGTTCTTTTAGATGAAATGTGTTATAATCACGCTATGGAATTCCTCTGTAGAAATGGAGGAAGAATGAAGAAGAGAAAAACCTTACAGGATTTAACGATTAAGGATAATTTCATGTTTGGTGCGGTAATGCAAGTTGAGGAAAATTGTCGCGGTTTTTTGGAAATGGTATTAGGTTTTCCAATCGAACGTGTCGTTATCAGTACAGAAAAAAGTATTATCTATCATCCAGAATACAGGGGAGTTCGCCTGGATGTTTATGCAGAGGATGAGCAGCATACTCATTATAATGTAGAAATGCAGATGCGTAAGAAGCGGGCGCTTGGAAAGAGAAGTCGGTATTATCATAGTCAAATTGTTATGGAAGCGTTGGAAAAGGGAGTAGAGTACGAGGCGGTTCCAGATACCTTTGTAATTTTTCTGTGTGATTTTGATCCGTTTGGTCAAGGACTTTATTGTTACACATTTCAGAGTACATGCACAGAAGATGATACTGTAATGCTGGAGGATGGGTGTCACACAATTTTTCTTAATACAAAGGGGAGAAATCCGGAGGCGATTCCGGTGGAATTAGTTAAGTTTTTGAAATTCGTATCGGCTGATTTAAGAGAAAGCGAAGAGGATTTTGGAGACGAACTGGTCAGAAAGTTTCAAAATACGATTCGCCAGATTAAAATCGATCGAGAAATGGGAGAACGTTATATGATTTTTGAAGAGATGCTGCGGGAAGAAAAAATGGAAGGCAAGCAAGAAGGAAAAATAGAAGCAAAACGAGAAGATATTATTGAGCTTCTTGAAGAACTCGGTGATGTTCCGGAAGATTTGAAAAATGAAATTGAAAAAGCAGAAGATCTTGATGTGTTAAAAATTTTATTTAAGTTGGCGGCAAAGGCGGAGTCTATGTCTTCTTTTCGAGAAGAAGCGAGCAAGTATCTCATCTCTAATAAGTAATCTTACTCAGGTGCAGGTAGCTGTGTCTGAGTCTATTAAATCTGAGTCTATAATATCGTGGTAAGAACCATCTTACTGTTCAGTAGTTTATCAATGAATCAAAAAATTTAACAGGGGAATTCTATTTATGTTTTTTATAAGCAAGGAGATAAAAAATCAAGGAGTTTCAACTTAAATAAAAAGTAGGAATATCTTCCTACTTTTTATATTATGTATTCATCTCAGGGGTTAGGAGATTGTGGCTAGTATAGGCAAGTTCTCTATTAGAGAGTGTGTGTTCGTAACGTATTTTATCTGTAGAAGAATAGTTGGCGAGAAGGATCTGCCAGGCGTTTTCACAAAGTTGATCAATTTCTAAAGCCAGAGTTGCTTGGTGATTAGCCTCTTCTATTAATCCGATGGATGTATAGTATTTACCGATTGCAACACGCAAGTTGACATAACGAGTATCATATTGATCTCGTAACAAATTAGCCCAATCGCATTTTATATCTTCAAAATATCTACCTCTGTATAATGAGGCACCATATAATACATCGTTTATATTTTCGGAAGTAATGTTCGTTGAGAGAACTTCAGCTTTGTCAAAAATATCTAAGTCACAGATTACAGAACCTAAATCTAAGGAATAATATCCGCTTTTATACTTCAATGAAATATCAGTCCCGGTTTTTTTTAAAAAGCTTCGAAGGTAGTAATTACAAGTGTTTAGATTAGAAAGTGCTTTTTCTTCTGATAAATTGTCCCATAAAATATCTAAAAGTTTTTTCCTAAATATTCCATTTGGATGATTTTGAAGGAAAAGAGCGAAAAGTTCTCGGACTTTTGCTGTTCTCCATTCGGGTTGTGGATTAGCGGTTCCTGTGATTTCTAATTTACCAAATGCATGTAGCACTGGCTGCTCTGATATAGAACCGAATGCGGGTGCATTTGATGGCAAAATAGAAGATGTCTGAATAATCCGTGATATAGAACGCTGAAAACGTTCTTTATTTACTGGTTTAAGCAGATAATCTGTTGCCTCTACGTCAAAAGCAGATACAGCATATTGATCGAAGGCTGTGACAAATATGATTTTTATATTGTTTGCTAATTTATGCTTTAAAATAGAAGCTAATTCCATCCCGTTTTTCCCTGGCATAGCAATATCGAGGAAAGCTACTTGTGGTTGTAAACTATCTATAGAATTAATCGCATCATTTGCATTATAAAAGGTGCCTACTAATTCAAAATTTTTGTAATCTTTTAATAAATAACTTAATTTTGCTAATGCTGGAGGTTCATCGTCGACAATGATAGTTCGGTATATCTTATTAGAATTCATAATTATACTCCTTGAATTATTTTTATTTATTATCTGGGGTTAAAGGAATCTGTATTAAAATTCGAGTTCCTTTTTCCGGAATAGTCTGGATATCCAATGGGACACCGTAATGAAGCCGTAATCGGCGATTTACATTTTTAAGACCGATTCCTCCTTGGTGACTGATTTTTTCTTCATCCAACAAATCAGCAATTTTTGTTGGTTCTATGCCTTTTCCATTATCTTGAACAGTAATTTGAATGCAGTTTTCATTTTCGGTAATCGTTAATTTTACATCAATTTTTTGATAACTATCTAAAGTTGCATGTCGTATGGCATTTTCTACTAAAGGTTGAATAGTGAGCGGAGGAAGAGAAAAATCTTTCTTTGTGTTAATTATAGAAGTAAATTGTAATCTCTCTCCAAATCTAGCCTGCTCAATATGCGCGTAAGAATTGACAATACCAAGTTCGGTCTTAATAGATACTAATCCTTGGTTGACGTTCGTTCCAAAACAACCGCGTAAGTAAATCGCAAGATCATCAATAAGTTCACTGGCCTTTAATCCATCAGAAAGCGCAATAGCACTTATTGTATTAAATGCATTGTATAAGAAATGAGGCCTGATTTGTGCTTGTAAAAATAAAAGCTCGTTATCAAGGGCGGATTTTACTGATTGTTTAAGCGTAATTAAACTGAATACTCTTGTTCTAAGTTCAATGCGATCGGCAGGTTTTACTACATAGTCGTTTGCGCCAGACCAAAAGCCGGTGAGAATCTCTTCCGATGAATCGCAAGCTGTCAGTAACAATACTGGAAGTTCGAAATGAGAATAGCGCTTGCGAATTAATTGGCACAATTCAAAACCACTCATTTCTGGCATTAGAACATCTAATATGATGATATCATAAGAAGATTTTTCAAGCAATGATAAAGCTTCTTTGGGACATTGAATACAGTCGATATCAAAACTGCAGTCTTCAAATATTGTACGAATAATACTAAGATTATCTTTGTTGTCATCAATTACCAAGATGGAAGCTGAAGAACCGGAAAAATCTTCAAGATAATTATTTGAGGCATCATATTGTTCAGGAGATATAATTACATTTGGGTCAAAATCAGAATCCGGTTCACAGGAATTTAAGGAAAATGTAATACATGTTCCTTTTCCAGGAGATGTCCAATCTACAAAAATAGTTCCATCCATTTGTTGGATTAATTTTTGGGTAAGATAGAGTCCATACCCTATTCCAGTAGATTTTTCTACAGCACTGTCTAAACGGACTGATTTATCAAAAATTCGGTTAATATCCTTGGATGGCATGCCAATCCCTGTATCCATTACAGAAATAAAAACTTTCTCATTCTCTTTTTTGCTGGAAATAGTAATAGTGCCTGATTCTGTATATTTGATGGAGTTTCCGATTAAGTTGTTTAATATTTCCCAAAGCTTCGATTCGTCAGCTAAAACCCATAGGGCGTCTTGGGCGAGATTGTTTTTTAATATAAGTCTTGAATTTGTAGAAGTATAATGAAACAGTTCTATAACGGCATTAACTTCGGTATCCAGATTTACAGGTTTTAAAGTCGCGTTTTTACGTTCGGCAGAGGAATAAAATCCATATAGATCATTCAGGACGCGATTCATTTTTCGGGCCAGCATAAGGCCAAGTTGAAGCTGTTCTTTTGCTATGTTAGGATTATCTAATTTTGTGCCAGTAGATTCAATAATGTTGATGATACCGTGCAAAGGGGTGCGCAATTCATGTGAAGTTGCAGAAATGAATTCGCTTTTTAGTTTATTTGTAGCCACCATTCTGTGGGCAAGTCGTGTATTTCCAGTATAAATTTTTGATACTTGTAATGCTACGTATGCAAGTTGTGAGGTGACATAAGCAATCAATAAGAAAGTATAACTGCCATTATATGAAATTGCAGAAACCATTCCCTGACTATTAAAGTATAGGAGTATAAAATAGCTAATGAAAAATATAAAGGAAAGATGTAGCATAAGTGCACTATGGCTGTTGTGTAATATCCTTCTTAACAGGAGAAGCATTGTATGCAAAAAGGTTATGATCAAATAGATGATTGTAAATGTCTTTGCATAGAAGAAAAACCTGTCTGAAGAAAAGAAAATTGCAAGAAAAAGGACTGGTACACAATATAAATATATTTTTCTAATATATTGTGATTTTTCGGTTTTATGATCAATTTGCATGGCTGATAAGATCATGCATAAACCCATTATACAATATAAAAAAACATGAATTTTTGTCATTATAAAGTATGTGGATGAATGAACAGGCTGTGTCAGCAAGTCTGTGCTTGAATAAATTAAGTGGAAGGAAAAAGATAATGTAAATATGAGAAGATAAAAAGTTCCTTTCATTTGAATTTTAAAAATTAGTAAAAATATCAGTAAAATAGCCAGCACCCCAACACTCATTAATCCAACAGATTCTGCAAATTTGAATTGAGAGGAAAGACGATAGCCTTCAATCTGTGTGCCAAAGTATATGGGAGAACTCATTCCAGAATGATAATTACTGAAATTAGATACCTGAATAATAATTTCATGTGTTTGACGCATAATATCCAAAGGGAATACGACATATTGATTATCTTTTATGGTTTCAGAACTCTCTTTTAATGAGGAAGTAAAACCTATATCAGATAACAAATTTCCATCGATATAGATACGCGCTGCACCAGGAATTGATGTAAGGCGGAGAGAATATAAATCGCTTGTTCCTAAAAAACTAAATGTAAGTCGGTAAGTGCCATAACCATAGGTGGAAGATAATTGCCCAGGTAAATTTCGGTATTCTGGTACAGAAGTTGATTTTCTATTATAGGAAAAATCTGAAGGAAAAAGAAATTGGTTATCGTAATATTCCCATTCTCCATTTAAAGCTACAGGAAAATGATTTTCAATATAGGAGGCGTTTAAAGCACCAGTTGTTGCTTTTTTGGCAGTATCTGGTGTGACGATGAAAAAATAGAAAATGACAGGAATTAGTAAAAGTGAAATGATCCATATATGGAAAGGGGTTATTTTTTTAATTGCATGTTTATTGATTGTTTTCATAGTAACCTCCGATTAGCTTGATAATATAAAATATTATATCATGAAATGTAAAAAAGAAGAAAAAATTGTGCATATTATACATATTAGAAAGAATCTTATTAGTAAAAACGTAGATGTTTATTAAAATGTTTATTAAAATATTGACTATTATGTATATTAATATATAATGAAATCATAAAAAAAGCAAGAAAAGGAGGAAAGGAAATGAAGAAAAGTAAAAAGTGGTTTGCAGTTGTTGTAGCAGGTGCGCTGATGGCAAGTGTTTTAGCTGGTTGTTCAGTTGATGAAAAAACTTCAGAAAGTGGAACTGCACAAGAAGAAACAAATCAAGGTGATGGAGAGGGAACTGTTACGAAAAGTGATAAAGAAGGTAGTTTTAAGATCGGAATTGCAGCAAGAGAAATTACCAATGATTATAATCGTAGCATTGTGTCTGCCGCACAAAAAATGATTGAGGATGCAGGCGGAAGTGTAGTTATTGCAGATGCGCAATCAGATGTTCAAAAGCATAATGAAAATATTGAAAATTTGATTAATTCTGGAATTGATGGTCTTATTGTTCATTTGGGGGATCCTGAGCAAATGGCACCATTGATGGAAGAGGCTGAAAAAAAGGGAATTCCGGTTATTACGAATGGAGTCGGTTCGCCGGTTGCCCATACACTGGGTGATGTAAATGGAGACGATCCTCTGATGGCGACATTAGCATCCGATGCATTGTTAGCAAGTATCGGATATGCAGGAGATGTATATGTAGTATGGGTGCCGGGAGCTCCGCTGCTCGAGACAAGGAAGCGGATTTTTGAGTCTATCGCAGCAGATTATCCAGATGTAACAATCCATGAAGTTCCGGCAGAACATAATCCAGCCAAAGTACAGACTCAAATTGAAGAGATTTTAACAGCCAACCCAGATGAAGGTAGTATTGCAGGAATTTTTGGAACATATGATCAGTTGGTGTCTGGAGCTAGTGAAGCAATTCGTCGTGCTGGACGAGGTGATGAAATAAAAATGGTCGGTATAGATGGTGATGTTCTTGGCTTCCAGATGTTATTCCAAGAGGATAGTCCGTTTATTTCGACAGTAGTTATGGATACAGAGAGTATTGGTAAGCAGTCTGCGGAAGTGTTGCTTGGAGTTATGAATGGTGAAGTAGATCCGGCAACAGTGAATAAGAAAATTCCGGCAAGTTGTTATGTGGCAACAAGAAAAAACGGAGTAGAAGCTGCCGAAATGAAGTGGGGAAAGAATTTTTGGGAAGACGCAGGACTTGTAAAAGAAGATGTGGAAAAAACATTTCCTAAAAAAGAAGAAGTGGTAGTTACCCTTCCGAGTATTCCATAAAAGGAGATGACTTCGAGCGGGTTTAAGCCCGCTCGAAATTAGTTTACAGGAAGAGAGATAAGAAAGCAGGTGAAGTAGTGGGAAATAAAAAAGTAGTATTAGAATGTTGCGGTATATATAAAAGCTTTGGAAAAAATAAAGTTTTGCAGAATATTAATCTTCAAGTAAAAAAGGGGGAAGTACATGCGCTTTTGGGACAGAATGGCGCAGGGAAATCTACACTTGTAAAAATAATTACAGGGGTATATTCTATGGACTCTGGGAAAATATTAATGGATAATCAAGAAATAAGTATTCATTCACCGAAAGATTCTGAGAAAGCTGGAATATCAATTATTCACCAAGATCAACAGTTAGTTCCATTTTTCGATGTCACGCGGAATGCATTTTTAGGCTCTGAAATAAGAGGGAAAGGTGGAAAACTTGATTTCAGGAGGATGAAAGCTCTAGTTGATGAAAAACTTGAACTCATAGATTCTGATTTTACTTCTGACAGGCAAATTTCAACATTGAGTGTCGGTCAGAGGGAGCAAGTTGCAATTGTAACTGCATTGCTTCAAAATCCAAAGCTTTTAATTTTAGATGAGCCAACAGCATCATTGAGTACTCGTGAGATAGAGAAACTATTTGAGGTAATTGGAAGATTGAAAAAAGAAGGAGTAACGGTTATCTACATATCACATCATCTAGATGAAATTTTTCGAATCACAGATACAATTACGGTATTGCGTGACAGTAAAGTTCAGGGGACGTTTCCAACAGAAAGTGTGAGTCACAAAGATATTGTGAGTTTAATGATTGGAAAAGAATTGAAAGATTTTTATCCAAAAGAGAATGTGCAGATGGAAGAGACGATTTTAGAAGTTGAGAATTTAAAATCAGGGAAATTGGTGAATGGAGTAAGCTTTCAATTACGTAAAGGAGAAATTTTGGGGCTTGCAGGGTTAGTCGGAGCGGGAAGAACGGAAACAATGCTTGCGATGTATGGTGTAGAGAAAATTGAAGATGGACAGATTAAAATAGAAGGGAAGCCATTTGTTCCTCGAAATCCACTATCGGCATGTAATGCGGGGATTGCCTTTATTCCGGAAGACAGAAGAAATGAAGGAATCGTTGCCCAAATGGATATAGGAGAGAACTTGTCTCTAACAGCAACAAAAATGTGGGCCAAGCATGGAATCATAGATAAAAGGAAAGAAAAAAGCAGATTTGAGAATATACGTGAAACTTTAAATATTATATGTGCCGGCAAAAATCAATTGGTTGGTGAATTGTCAGGAGGGAACCAGCAAAAAGTTGTAATTGGACGGTGGATGACAGGAGCGTATAAGATATTTATTTTTGATCAACCAACAACAGGAGTAGACATTGGTGCAAAGACAGAAATATATAAACAGATGGTTGCTCTAGCAAAAAAAGGGTGTGGCATTATATTTATATCCTCTGAAAATGAAGAATTATTGGGGATTTGTGATCGTATTGCAGTTATGTCGAAAGGAAGGATTGTCAAAGAATTTTCGAGTGACGATGTGACAGAGCATGACATTTTGTATTGGGCAGCAGGAGGAGATGGAAGTGATAGAAAGGGGGAAGCTGACATTGAGTAAAAGAATGAAACTTTCTTCAAATAATATTGGAACGATATTGTTGAGTCGAGGAACTGGAATAGGTATGATTGTTATTCTTTTGATTTTAGGAATAAGAGCACCGTTGTTTTTTGACTTAACGAACATTATGACAGTGCTAAAGCAAGGAAGCGTATTGACAATGATTGCGCTAGGTCTTACGGCTGTTTTAATTGGCGGGGGCTTTGATATGGGGGCTGGAGCATTAGTTCAGCTTACATGTAATCTGTCGGCAGGACTTTTGCTTGCTGGTACAAGTGTTGTCCTAACAATTACATCAGGGCTTGCCGTAGGTCTGGGTGTCGGACTGATTAATGCATTTCTTGTTATCTGTGTGAAGATACCAACGTTTGTAGCTACATTAGGTACTATGTTTATTATGCAAGGAATTACATCGTGGTATAACGATGGAAAAGCATTGACAATCAAAGTGATTCCGGGTTTTGCAGAATTGGGGCAAGGGAGAATATCAATTATTCCAATTATCTTTTTAATTGTCATAGTGGTTTGTGTTGTTCTACATTATTTTTTTAAACATACAAAAACAGGGTTACGTATGTACGCTACTGGAGAAAATGCAGCTGCCGCAAAACTAAGGGGACTTAATACAAAAAAATATCTTTTGTTATCTTACATATTGTCAGGAATTATTTTGGGGTTTACAGGGGTATTACAGTGCTCATATAACTATGGTGCGTCTGCAATTACAAGTGGAATGGATTTTCTGATTCAAGCATTATCAGCAGCTTATTTAGGCAGTACTTTCTCTAAAACCGGAGAATTGAGTGTGATAGGAACTGTGATTTCGGGAATGTTTATTGCAGCGTTGTCGAACGCATTAATTATTAATGGAATCTCAAATCAACAGATTTCAGGAGTTCTAGGAATCATATTAATATTATCTATTTTACTTACAGTGATTAAGAAGCGTGAAATTGGACAAGTAACTATATTTTAGAAAGGGGGTATTGGGAGTGGAAGAAAAGAAAG
>UMET01019240.1_pt1 | contig 12420 bp, 8 predicted proteins | sample 1964821 | NCBI WGS metagenome assembly UMET01 (sample SAMEA4836027, study PRJEB28245) | human gut metagenome | biome: gut microbiome; material: fecal sample | place: Denmark | collected 2008
CCTTTATGATACAATGCACTTACGCAGATGTCAATTACCTGGGTTCAATCAAGGATAAGCCTCTGCAGTACCATCTGCAAAAAAAGAAAAGGATGAGATTACATATGGCATTTATCAGTATATTTGACGTGTTGGGCCCGGAAATGATAGGGCCCTCCAGTTCCCACACAGCCGGCGCATGCTCCATTGCCCTGCTGGCCGGGAAAATGGCGGACAGTCCCATTACACATGTGGAATTTACCCTCTACCAGTCCTTTGCAAAGACCCATAAGGGCCATGGAACAGACCTGGCGCTCCTGGGAGGAATCATGGGCTTTTCCACAGACGACAGAAGGATACCCCTTGCATGTTCCGTGGCAGAAGAACGGGGACTCTCCTACCGTTTCATCACCGATGACACTGATTCGGACACCCACCCCAACACAGTGGATATCCGCATAACCTGCTTAAACGGGCGCACTTACTCGGTGCGGGGCGAATCCCTGGGAGGCGGGAAGGTACGGATCAGCCGCATTGACCATATAGACGTGGACTTTTCCGGCGAGTACAGCACACTCATCATCATACACCGCGACCGCCTGGGTGTCCTGGCCCATATCACCCGCTGTCTCAGCGAGGGATATGTAAACATTGCCTTTATGAAGCTGTTCCGGGAAACAAAAGGAGACAGGGCTTACAGCATCATTGAATTTGACGGAAGCCTGCCAGACCATATGATATCACGGATTTACGAAAACCCGGATGTACAGGATGTTATGTTTATACCGGTGAAGGGAGAAAACGAAAATGGATTTTAAGAATGCAAAAGAGCTTCTGGACTTCTGCCAAAAGCTGAACTGTCCTATCTCAGATATCATGAAACAGAGGGAATGCACCTTGGCTGAGACCAGCCTGGAAGATATATATGCAAAGATGGACCATGCCCTTTCCATCATGCGTGAATCAGCCTCTTCTCCTATCCAGGAACCAAAAAAATCCATAGGGGGGCTTATTGGCGGAGAAGCCAGGCTGGCAGACCTGCACCGGGCCAGAGGAGCCGCCATCTGTGGCAGCGTTCTCTCCAGGGCAATCACTTATTCCATGGCAGTCCTGGAGACAAATACATCCATGGGGCTCATTGTGGCGGCTCCCACGGCCGGCTCCTCCGGCATTGTCCCCGGCCTGCTTCTGGCGCTCCAGGAAGAATACAGCATTCCTGACAGCAGGGTAATAAATGCTCTGTTTAATGCCGGCGCCATCGGTTACCTGGCCATGAGAAACGCCACCGTGGCAGGCGCGGTGGGCGGCTGCCAGGCAGAGGTGGGGGTTGCCTCGGCTATGGCCGCCTCGGCTGCCGTGGAGCTCATGGGAGGAACTGCAAAACAGTGTCTCAATGCCGCCTCGTCGGTTCTCATGAACCTGCTGGGCCTGGTGTGCGACCCCCTGGGAGGTCTGGTGGAATGCCCCTGCCAGGGCAGGAACGCCGCTGGCGCCGCTGTTGCGCTGACCGCTGCGGAGCTGGCCCTGAGCGGCATCCGCCAGCTGATTCCTTTTGATGAAATGCTCGCGGCCATGTACCGTGTGGGAAGACAGCTGTCCCCTGACCTGCGCGAAACAGCGCTGGGCGGATGTGCGGCCACGCCCACAGGGAAGGCGCTGGGGTGCAGGGCGTGTCCATGCAGTCCGTAATTATGCCAACTGTCTCATTTTTTGGAATCCTTGGAACACGGGCCTCCCGGTGTAGAATTTAGGACACTCTATGCCGCGGAGTACCCGGACACAGCGGCCAGCTACCCTTTCCGCCTCCATTTCCTCACTAAACCCTTCAACCCTTTCTCCCTTCTGCCTCTCTTCAGCAGCCCCACTCCCAGATTGGCGCTTAAAAGAATTCCGGCAGATCCTGCAAAAACATACACGAACCGCTTTACGCGTCCATACCGGCCGCCGGCCGCAGCAGAACCGTCCCCTTCTCCCCCTTCCTGTCCGTCTTCCCCTTGCCCTGTTTCAACCTTTCCGGCATTAGCCTGGAGCACATCACCGGCTTCTTCCGTATTGTCTCCGTTTTCATCTCCAGGCATCCCCCGCCTTCCATATGCGTCTCTGCCCAGCCTGTTTCGTTCCTCAAAAAGTCCATCCTCAGGATGGTCTGATGCAGACGCATCCCCTTGTGTTACCCGGGCCGTATCCGGCCTGTCAGTATCCGGCCGGACGCTGTCCGGCTGCCCTGTGGCAGGGATGCCAAAACCGCCTCCCCACACCCCGGTTCCCATACCAGCCTGGTCTCCCGCCATCTCTCCTCCGCCGGCGCTATCTACCCCGCCGCCGTTTACCCCGCCGGCTCCAGGTCCTCCTGAGGCATTCCCGGAAACCACACCGCCCCTTCCGGATGTCCCCTGTCCGCCTCCGCCTCTGTTGCCCCCGGAACTTCCGTCGCTGTCAGACGACGGCTTTGTGGCTTCCGGCACCGGACTGACCTGGCATTTTACCGGATCGGAAGTCATAGTGCGCACCGCATCCCCATCTCTTACCTTTAGCTGGATTTTAAACCATATGGGCCGTTTTCCTATGTTGTATTTAAAGACAATATACTCATAGGCCTGGCCGGAAGCAGCATTTTGTTCCAGGTAGTTCGTATATTCCCCATCTTTCCCTGTCCATGCTGCCATCTCATAGCTGACCTGGTCAAAACTGTAAGAAAGATACAGTCCCACTGCATTATCAGGAATTCCCGCAATCCGTATCCGCATCACAGCGTAGCCGTCCGCGTCTGCTGACAGTATGTCTGCCGCTTCTATTTTCATTGACGTTCTGCTCTGCACCGCCACGTCCAGGGATGCCCGCAGATCGCTTGGGTTGCACAGGTTCCGGTCTGCCAGAGCCTCCTTGGAATAATTTCCCCATACCCTATACACACCCGCCCGGTTAAAATCCACGGAGGACAAGTCCCACTGCACCGGTATTTCTGCCCACTCATATTTCCCATTGTCCGCCTGATAAAGCACAAGGTCAAAAGCAGGGTACTCCTCCTTTTTCGGCGGTTCTCCCTCCGCGCAGGCCACAGTGGGAACAGTGCTGTCGGGATTTGGCAGCAGCGGCCTTGCCGCAGGCACGTCCTCTCCCCAGCTTTCGCCGGGCGGATCTGAGGTTTCCGGCTCTCTATTTTCATCTCTGATTCCTCCCGCCAGATGAAAACGGGAGGAAATCTCGTATTTTCCTCCCGCTTTGACCAGGATGTGATCGGAATACAGGCTTTCATATGTCCCGCCCTGAGACAGAGACAGTCTGCCTCCGCTCTCCACGGTCATGATTTCCTTGTTTCCCATAAAATAAAGGTCCGGGTTGTCCACTGTCAACTGCCCTTTATTAGCGATACGGATGGTAAAATCCCTGGTGTTTAATTCCCTTCTCCGGCCTGCGTTCCCCTGTTCCATCCCCAGCTCCACCTTACCGTCTATCACCAGGTCCGCGGTAAGAACGGCGAATCCTCCATTGGCACTGTCTGATTGATACCAATTCAGGAAATCCTCCTTGCCTGCGATTCTCGCAATAGCAATGGGTCCCGCCAGACAGAAGGACGGTTTACCTGACAGTATGCCTGTGTTCACGTCTGATACGGCGATGAAACATAGTAAGACCAGAACCGCAATCCATGTTTTTCTTTTCATGTCTTTTGTTTTCACTCCAGCTTCCCCTTTGCAATATAAATCCCACCAATTCGCCCTGTCTGTTTCCATTTTATCATCCCGGCATATTTCAGGCAATGTGATTCTGAAATGGAAAAGGCATGGAATATCAGGCTGTCTTGGTGGGAATTATATGATATCTGTACTGCATTCTCTTACAGATGCAGGTTCATCTGATTGTTTCCATTCTGGAAACGATGGCTGTACTGGCGCACCATCCTGGAGAGCATCACCAAAGATGCGGGAGGAAACATTCCGGGCAAATTTCATCTCATGGGTGACAATCATCATGGTGAGCCCTTCCCCTGCCAGGGCGCGTATGACGGAAAGCACCTCACCCATCATGGCAGGATCCAGGACGGATGTTGGCTCGTCAGGAATGCTTCCGTGCTCCCGGTAAATTCCACCTGCACCCGGGCATCCTGCTTCACCAGGTCTTGTACTCCGGGCCCCCTAAAATGGAAGACGGACCCTCTGCCCCTTATACAGCCAGCAAATCAGCCCATAGAGTACCAATGGCATAGCCATACCGATATAATCATAATCTGATTGAATCAACAGGTTGAACAGGGCATGCATGGTGATGGAAATGGACAGAAGCCCGAAGGTTCCGGTGTAGAACAGCTTTTTTTGTTTTTTAACGTATGTGATTCCGGTTCCCGCCACCACGGTGCACAGTCCGTGCATCAGGCTGGCTGAGAAGCCTCTTGCCGTGGCCCACAGTACGGTTACTGCCCCCACGTTGTCAATTAAGATCATGGAATTTTCCAGAATGGCAAAGCCCACGCCCACCGCCATGGCAATCGGGAGCACCCTGTTTCTCCGGTCATCCAGCAAAACCGCGTACAAAAGCACCGGTATTGCCTTGAGCAATTCCTCCGTCATGGGCGGAACCAGCTCGGAAAAGCTTCTGGCGCTCAGTCCTGTCATGGGATACACGATGGTATTGATTTCATAGGCGGACAGGGCTGTGACAGTCCCCAGAAGCATAAAACCCACTATGCAGCGCGACTTGATCTCCAGCAGCGGAAGCATCAGAAGCATGGGGATGGTCAGGCAGAGAAATATTATATAAACCATTTGCGCACCCCCATTTCGGCCATTGGCAGCAGCGTCATAAGAAGCACCGACGACAGGACAGACCCGGCCGCCCGGATATCCAAACCTGAACATGCAGGGGCCTGTAAAAGGACCTGCACCATGCAGAATACGATGACGCAGGCATTGTAAGGGCGCATCACCCGGATGATACCCAAATCCACATCCGGCAATATCAGGTGCTTGATGGAAAAATACAGGGTCGGGGCAATGGGCAGGCATAGGAGGGCATAGGTCAGGCAGGCCCCGGCCCCCAGGGTCCGCACCGAGTGGGCAAGCAGCACCAGCACCAGAATGGGACCGGAGGCAGCAGCCAGCCTGTATCCCCGGTATCTGGCCTCGCCGCCGTCCGCCAGCCGGTTGATAGCGCCATAGTAGGAGGACAGCAGGAAGAAATAGGTTCCCATGTAACCCAATATTCCCACATGAAATCCCTCCGGTTCATGGCCATAGACCAATGCATAGCCGGCCGTGAACAGGGTTCCCAGCAGATAACTGGCCATGGCGTAGAGAAGGAGCTTAAAAAAGAGGGGCTGCTTTCTGCGTATACACTCCCATCCCCCGTAGAGTACGCACACCAGGGCGGCTGCCAGCTTCAGGCCGGTCACGAATGGGCCTCCTTTCCGGATCCCTGGCCTTTCTTTTTGAGAATTCCCCACATGACAGCCATTCCGATGAGCACGCCGATTATCATACTGGTGGCAATGGGCGCTGTATTCACAGCTCCTCCATGCTGGGAAAAAAGGCTCTGTCCCCTGGTAATGCCCTGGAGAGGCTTATACCCGCCCTGAAGGGATGAGGAGGCTCCCTGGCTGTAACTGTTATACTCTCCCATAAGCTCCTGCATCTTTACCATAAGGGACTGAACCTGTGCGCCGGTTTTTTCTATATAATCCTCCAGGCCCCGTATAACAGACTTCCACTGGTCCGACGAATACAGAAGGCCCTGGTTTGACTTGGGGCATGATATCTTATTGGTATCCATGTAGAACTTCATCGTATCCGGCATGGCAATGCTTTTTCTGGAGCTCTCTGCGCTTTTTTGTATCTGCCGTGCCTGGGATAAAAAGCTGCCTGCCCTGTTCTGATCCTCCTGAATGCGGTTTATCTCATTCATATAGGGCGTCATGGTATCTTTGGTGCTGTTGGCCAGCTGCATCTGGAGCCTGGCCAACTCAAGATTTATATTGGAGGAACTGCCTCCCCCAAAGTCCGTGCCACCTGCCCCTACCATGGCCCCGGTCATGGACGCGCCCCGGCTTTCTCCTTCCTCTGAATCAAGCCCGGGACCGCCCACGTCCATCGGCTTTAAATCCTCCACCAGCTTCTGCACATCCTCCCACGGAGCGCCTTCCTGTATTTTGTCCAGTATATCCCCGGAGGCGGCAATGCGTTCCGCTATTTCCCTTAGAATCTGATCCTGGTCTGACTGTTCCGACCCGTAGGCAGTAAACGATATGAGCGTCATGGATGCCATGCAGGCAAGCAGACATTTCCTGATATTTATCTTCATATTTTATCTTCCTCTCTCATGACCCTTCTTCCTTTGCCCAATGGGTCAAAGACGTTTCATCAATGTCAATATATTACAGCCATCCCTGTATTCATAAACAACATCATCCATGGACTTTTTCACCATGAGGATTCCCAGTCCGCCGATGTCCCGTTCCTCAGCGGAAAGGGTGGTGTCTGCATCCGGCTTGGCCAGGGGATCAAATGGCTTGCCGCTGTCTAAAAACTGAATGGTTACCTGCAGGGGATTTCCTCCCACCGCGCACCGCACCGTGGCCTGCCCGATTTCGGGGTGATATGCATACCGGGCAATATTGACATAGATTTCCTCCACTGCAATGGAAATCTGCATCTGAATCTTCATGGAAATCCCCTGTTCCTCCAGCGCCTGTTCCACAAATTCCTGTACATGCTCCAGTTCCTCCAATGCGGCCGGTACCGTCAACTCCATCATAGCGCTCCCTCCTCTGCTGGCTGTCCCCTTTTTTCTGACAGCTTTAATTTTTCTGACAGCTTTAACGCAAGCATGGTTATATCGTCAAACTGGGGCGCGTCCCCTGCAAAAGCGTCTATATCCGCCTTCACAGCAGGAAGAAGTTCTTCCGGCGCAGCATCCTCATGAGCGGCAAGCACAGACAAAAGCCGTTCTTCACCGTAGAGTTCATTCTCCCTGTTGGCGGCCTCGGTGACACCGTCTGTATAGAGGTACAGTGTACTGCCGGGAGACAGGTCCATTTCACCTGACTTATACCGGATTCCCTCCATTCCGGCCAGCACGAATCCCGGCCTCAGCTTCATGTATCCGAAGCTGCCTCCTGCCTGACGCACCAGCGGCGGGTTATGGCCCGCATTGACATAGACCATGTGCCCGGTGGCGATTTCCAGAACCCCCATCCATGCGGTGACAAACAGCCCTTCCTCGTTGCTCTCGCAGAGCTGGGCGTTTACCTCGCCGAATACCTCAGCCGGGGTGGCGCCTGCCTGGGTGTGGTCCTTGATCAGCGTCTTTGCGATGACCATAAACAGGGCAGCCGGCACACCTTTGCCCGACACGTCCGCGATCACCACTGCCAGATGTCCCTGGTCCACCAGAAAGAAATCGTAAAAGTCTCCCCCCACCTCCTTGGCCGGCTGCATGGTTGCATAGATGTCAAATTCCGACCGGTTTGGGAAGGCCGGGAAAATGCCCGGCAGCATGCTGGCCTGGATATGGGTGGCCACGTCCAGTTCCGCCCCGATGCGTTCCTTTTCCGCTGTCACAGCTGACAGATTCTCAATATAACTGTATAGCTCATGGGCCATGTGGCTGAAGGCTTCCCCCAGCTCCTCTATCTCATCCCCGGTCTTTACGTCCACATGGAAATTAGAGAGGTCATCCATCTGTTCGCTGACAATGGTCCTCGCTGCCTGACTCAGGCGGTTTAAGGGCCTTAAGACCGACTGGCGGATAAAGAAAAAATATCCCACGATAAAGACAAGGAGGACTGCCAGGATGACCAGCACCACCGCAGCTGCGAAGCTCCCTACCTGTCTGTTAATCATGTCCATGGAAATATCCACGCAGGACAGGGCCACTGACCGGCCTGAAGAATCCCGAATAGCCACATAGGCGGAAGCCAGATAGCCGTACTCCTCATTATCTGTTATGAGAATGGTGTCCTCACCATCCGGATGCAGATAAGCGCCCCCCATGATTTCCCTGCCGCCCTGATAATAGTCGTCCACATCCCCCAGGCTGCATACTCCCTCCTCCCCCGTCTTTCCCACATCCCATATATAGTACATATGGTCCTCGCAGGGAATGACCACGTAAAAATACTTGATGCCTATGGTTTCCTTCATATACAGGAGATAACGGCTTACCTGGTCGTAGTAGCTGTCTGTCTTTCGTGTCAATGCATAGTCCTTAATGGTGTCTCCGTCAATATACTCCGCAGCTATCTTAGCCTGGTCAAAGGCCATCTTGGTGTAATATGATTCCATGCTGCTGCGGTACTGCCGTGTGATGACAAAGCACAGGGTTATCATCAGGACCACGGTCATTGCAATCAGCCCCATAAGGAACTTAAGCTGCAGCTTTCCTTTTTTTCTGCTTCTCATCACGCCTATTCCTCCCACACCGGCACCAGGTCCAGACGCAGATGCCCGTCAGCCACGCCGTACAGCACCCTGTTCTCACGGACAAACAGATTATGGCTGTCATCCTGCCCCAGAAGCACGCTTCCTGCCGCAAATCCATCCACATAGCAGAAACGTCCGTCTATACACACCGTAGTCATCTTATTGAAGCACCGGTACACCCCCCGGGCTTCCTCCACCGTCATGCCGTGATTCAGGGCCAGCGCCTCCTTCTTCGGACGGTTCCAGTAGGGAAGCTTCTCCTTCTGGGGCCTGGCATTTGACCATACCCTGTCAAAATCCTCCATCAGCTCTTTTACCATGGAAAGGGCCTGGCGCCCGCTCTTTAAATAAATATCCACGCTGTCATTACCCGGCTGTATGTCATACTTCCTTTGGGCCAGGATGTCCCCCCGGTCCAGGGACTTTGCAATCTTATGCATGGTCACGCCGCTTCTCCCCAGCCCGCGCTCCATGGCACACTCGATAGGATAGTAGCTGCGCCCCTCAGGAAGCAAGGAACTGTGAATGTTGACGCCGTAAAACCGGCTGTCATCCGGCACAGGAATCTTGTGGCTGTATTCCGCCACAAAAAACAATTCACAGCCCTCCTTTTCCATATAGGAGAGCATCTCATCTTCTGTAATCTGTCCATAGCAGACAGGTATGCCTGACATGTGGGCAAGCTGGACTATATTATGCTCATTAAAATAGTCCTCCTCCATGTGGTATGTATATAACGCCAGAATTTCATGGTTCAGATGCAGGTATTCAAATACGTCCAAAAACACATCTGACCCAAAATATACTATTTTCACTTTAACCTTCCTTTTTTATCCTTCATAATAATATCCTTCTTATATATCCTTCTTAATTTATAATAATACCGTCCTGATTTACCTTGCAGCCGCCAACCACGGCATTCACTGCCATGGAACCGTCAGCGTTAAAATACCGCCAGTGTCCGTCCACATTCTTCCATCCGCCGGAGAACATAACACCGTCGCTGCCGAAGAAATAGATTTTCCCGTCAATCTGCCGCAGGCCCGTGTACATATATCCCCGCCTGCCGTCATACAGCTTGTGCAGATAATACCATTTTCCGCCAATCTCAATCCATCCGTCCTTCATATAACCCTTAGGATCGAAATAGTACCAGTCGTAACGGCCATTGTAATACAGATATGCCCAGCCGGCGCTTGGCCATGTGCCGTTGCTGTAGGCGTACCACCATCCGGTGTCATTCTGCATCCATCTTCCTTCCCTGACAGTACCTGAGTCATGTTCAGCCTGTACCGCTCCTGCTGTTTCCTCTGTTTCCTGGGTATAAGCGATTGCATAGGTTGAAAATTCATCCGCCCTTATGGTCAGTGTCTGATGTTCCTCCTGATACGTATTGTCCACAGCAGATACCGTTCCTCCATGGACCTTATATACAAAGTAGGGTGCCCTGTTTCTTATCTCCTCAGGGAGCGGAATTACAATCGTGAGTTTTTTGCCTTTCAGGTCCGGTACAGGCGTCTCATGATCCCCTGCCGTCACTCCGGTGGCATTTTTTACGGTCTTTAACACCTGCAAATCCAGATACATGCCCACCTGCCCGCCGGGAGCCATCTCCTGGGCAATGCGTTCTGCATCCTGCGCCACTTCATTTCTGGGTTTATTCTCGACCCGGAGCTTGAATTCCACAGTACCGCCGTCCCTGACTGCATCTGCGTCAGCTTGTGTATACAATTCACTGTGAAACAACTCATTTAATCCGCCAGCCACAACTTCCGGAGTATCCTCAGTGGCAATCTCAATAATGCTTTGCGTCTTTCCTATGCTCATCTGTATACCGGCCACACTGTTCCCGCTCTTTATTTCCACAATCTGCGTAACACGGTAGTATCCGTTATTAGCTACCAGATTGTAGAATCCGTCAGGCAGTCCCTCAAATTTGAATTGTCCCGGTGACTGAAGGGGACCTGCCCCGGCCTGGACCGTATTGCCCCGTTCCAGCGTTACATAAATCAATGTATCCGCCATACCGCTGTTGTCCGTCACAGTACCGCTTATTTCACCCAGGGGACCGTTTAAGGCGGCTGTCCTGAAACGCACTAATTGTTCATGGGTTTTTATTCCTCCCCCACCGTTTTCCTCATATGATATCTGCATCTTCACCTGATAATCCGTCTCCGGATCCAGTCCTGCCAGTGCTGCTTTTACAGAGACTGTTTCCATGTCCGAATCCTGGATCAGCTCATGGTTTACAATCTGGTATCCATCTTCTGTTCCGGCCTTTTTATAGCTCACCGTCATCTCTTTTAACGGTACATTGCCCAGTAAGATGACGCCCTCCAGCATGGCGCTGTTTGGGGTGATATCCTTGGGCGCTGACAGGCTGAGTACGGGATTGCGTACTGATTCCACTAAAAATCCGCCTGTTATGACTTCCGGCATTACCTGGTAATTGTCCGCATCTCCATTGACCTGAATCTGCGTGATTCTTATATCATAGCTTCCCGCCGGGGCCTCCTTTGCATTGCCCTCGCTGGAAACAATAAGCGCTGACCTGATGGATGCTTTTACAGCATCTGTAAGGCCTTCATCTCCCGGCCATGTAACTATAAAGCCGCTGCCGCCAATGGGATCCCACTGATATACTTTGCTCCCTGATACTGTTATGGAAACCGGCTTAGGTTTGATGATATAAGATATGGCAGTGACAGAATCCTCCGCCAGCCCATATTTTTGCGCCCCGCTCTCCGTAAGCGCGAATACGGCAGTATAAGAGCCTGCGCTGACAGGCGCATGGCCGACCGGTACGGACTGCCCGCTGTCTGTGGTCCGGGTATAGTTTACGGTGTAATCTTCTTCCGTCAGGTCCGCCCCAGCAGAAACAGCAGAAGCTGCCTTTTCCTCCCCTGAATAGACCAGGTCGGAAGGCGCTGACAGGGTAACCGTTACATCCACTATCGGCGCAGCACCGTCGATACCCGCTGTAATCTGTCCGTTTTCAACGACTATTTCTCTTGTTACAGCCTCGCTGATAGCGCCCGCGTCATTCATAATCCATACATTAACAATGTAGGTACCGTCATCCGGGAACTCGGCTTCCCCAATCACCCCTGTGATGGTCTTCTCGCTGCCGTCAGCCAGTACACTGGCCAGATTCCTCTCCTCCTGCCGGGGCTGCCCGTCCTTTTTAATGGTATAGTAAATGGAATCAGTCCGCCCTGCTTTATCCGTAACCCTGGCATCTACCTTAATGCTCTTTTTTCCTTCCGCCTCCAGCGTAAAGCTGAAGGGGTCTTTTGAAAGTACAGGCGGGTCCGCAATTTCCCCTACTGAGAAAAGAACAGAACGCGTAATACGTTCGCCCGGGGAGAGCTCCATATCTTTCCATGAGAAGGCCAGGCCGCTGTCATCTCCGATTAGATCGTCTGCGCTGGTATCGTTAAATTGATTATTCTGTCTTTCGCCATAATATCCAAACCACATGGTAGATATATCATCCGCCCCCGGCGCCTTTTTACATGCCAGTGAAAACTGCTGCTGACTGCCTGGATCCTCCATCCTAAATCCCGTTCCGGTTCTGTAAATAGATGCTGAGTCATTGCTTCCAATCTGAATATCTGCATTTACCCCAATACATACCCGTTCCATAGTCTTATCTGATACATTTACCAGGGTATGAGTCACCTTCAGATATTTTCCGTCGCTCACAAAATCAGCGGAAATCCCTGCTGCCAATATCTCTCCTGATTCCAGCTCAACAAAAACCGGTTCACGTTCCAAATTTTTAATGGACGTGCAGTCTGAAAATTTTGTAGGTTCCTTACCTGCGCAGACCCCCAGGTAATATCCGTTGTTACGGTAGGTGGTTTGTACATTCTTACCATCTTTTATTCCATGTACATCGTAATTGCCTGTTGATGCAGAAAGCCGGAATGATAGGACACCATTTTCTCTCTCCACAGGTTCCAGCCCATGGCTCAGGTCTGAAGAAAATGTGACTTTGATACTGGGATACTCACTCTTGCATACA
>UMET01002512.1_pt1 | contig 12397 bp, 9 predicted proteins | sample 1964821 | NCBI WGS metagenome assembly UMET01 (sample SAMEA4836027, study PRJEB28245) | human gut metagenome | biome: gut microbiome; material: fecal sample | place: Denmark | collected 2008
GATGAATTATTTGCAGATATCGAGAATATCATTACTTTTGACAACTGGGATCAATGTCTATTAACAGTTTTAGAAAAAATATATCAAGAAAAAGATTTTTATATTAGCACTATCAATACCAATGAACAATATTTTTATCATGATCTATATAATCTGGCTCAGAAATGTTTTTATGATGCGATTACTAAGCTTGATGTAAACAAAACCGTTTCCCCACAAGAAAAGAATTTTTTTAGTGAATTTTATGCTTATGGAATTGCCGGAACAGTACTCCGCTGGATAAAAACCAATATGAAAAATGAGCCTGCAAAACTTGCACACGGACTAAAAAAAATCGCTACTCAAAGTGAAACTTTTGCTGCTAGTTTATTAAATAATTAGACAATTAATTATATCTGTCTAGTATTTAGACAAAGTTAAATCTTTGTTTAAATACTTTTTATTTTTTCTGGCTATACTAGTATTTGTTAGAAGAAAGAAGGATATTAAAAATGAAAACTAAAACAAAATTATTAACTGGAGCAGCTCTTCTAGCTGGAGCTGGAGCAGTTGCAGCAAAGAAATACGCTGATAACAAAGATACAGTTAGAAAACCTGTTGAAATTACAAACCAACAATTTTATTTAATTGGTGGCGGGCTTGCCAGTATGGCCGCGGCTGCCTATTTGATTCAAGACGGTCATGTTGATGGTAAAAATATTCATATTTTTGAAGGCATGAAAATTCTTGGTGGTAGTAATGATGGTGCCGGATCAATTAAAGATGGATTTGTTTGTCGTGGCGGACGAATGTTAAATGAAGAAACTTATGAGAATTTTTGGGAATTATTCGATCGAATTCCTTCACTTGACCATCCTGGTCAAAGCGTAACTAAAGAAATACTAGATTTTGATCATTTACATCCAACTGAAGCTCGGGCACGTTTAATTGATCGTCATGGAAAAATTCTTGACGTTAAGTCAATGGGCTTTGATAATAACGATCGCTTAACTTTAGGAAAATTAATGATTACTCCTGAATCTAAACTTGATGATATTACGATTGAACAATGGTTTAAAGATGCACCTCATTTCTTTACAACTAACTTCTGGTATATGTGGCAAACAACTTTTGCCTTTCAAAAATGGTCAAGTGTTTTTGAATTAAAACGCTATATGAACCGCATGATTTTTGAATTCCCACGTATCGAAACATTAGCCGGCGTAACAAGAACACCATATAATCAATTTGAGTCAGTTATTTTACCAATCAAGAAATACTTAGATAGTCATCATGTCAACTTTGTAACAAACGCTACTGTTACAGATATTGATTTTAAAGATGATGATACTATTACTGTTAAAGTGCTTTACTTAAATAAAGATGGCAAAGATGAAAAAATCATTCTCAATGATAATGACATTTGTATTATGACTAATGCATGTATGACTGACAGTGCTACCTTAGGAGATTACAAAACTCCTGCTCCTAAACCTCTTGAAAAACCAATTTCTGGCGAACTCTGGTATAAGGTTGCCCAAAAGAAACCAAACCTCGGTAATCCTGAGCCATTCTTTGGTAACATTAAAGAAACAAACTGGGAGAGTATTACTGTGACATTTAAAGGAAATAAATTCCTTAAAATAATTGAGGAATTCTCAACTAACATCCCTGGTAGTGGTGCTTTAATGACCTTTAAAGACTCATCATGGCTAATGTCGATGGTCGTTGCAGCCCAACCGCATTTCAAAGCACAAGATGCTAACACTACAATTTTTTGGGCTTACGGCTTATACACTGATCGTTTAGGCGACTATATTAAAAAACCAATGAAAGATTGTACTGGAGAAGAAATTTTTGATGAATTACTATATCATCTTCATTTAATTGATCGTAAAGAGGAAATTAAAAAAGACATCATCAATGTCATTCCATGTATGATGCCATATGTAGATGCCCAGTTCCAGCCTCGAAAAATGAGCGATCGACCTCATGTTGTTCCCAAAGGATCTACTAACTTTGCGATGATTTCTCAATTTGTAGAAATCCCTGAGGATATGGTCTTTACCGAAGAATATTCTGTAAGAGCCGCAAGAATTGCAGTTTATACATTACTAGGAATCAATAAACCAATCTGTAAGGTCACACCATATAATAAAGATCCTAAAGTCTTGAAAAAAGCTTTAGAAACCGCTTATCGCTAGCGGTTTCTTTTTTTATTTTTGTTTCTTTTTGCGATAAATCAATACTCCTGCGATAACAACGATAGCAATTACCATAATTACTATGTATGGTGTAATATTTGTATTATCACCCGTTAACACTACATTCATTTATATTCCCCCTTTTCCTCATTACGCTTTAACATAGCGATCTTTTTTTCGCATTTCTTCAACTTGAAATTGTTTTTTAATTTTCTCAAGGTTAATTGCAAAATATTTTTCAATCGCCCAACGATCATCCATTGAAATAATCTCCAATAAATTCATCGGATCATATACATAGATATGTAATTCTGCAAATTTCTTTATCAATGATACAACCCCTCGAAAACTTCTAAATTCTAAAGTAAATAATGAACCATCATGAAAATAAATATTTAAATCAATTTGATAAATTGTCGCACGATTAATAGTGATTCGTGTTGCTGCACCTGTGGATAAAGTCATCTTTACTTTTTCAATCTCATTAAAATAAACGCTCCTATCTTTAGCATTTAGATGATTAACCGGCATTAATACAAAACGCTCATTCTCCACAATCACCTTGAATAATCCAAGAATACTACTACCGTTTTTTGTTAACCTGTCAATTTGCTGATCATCATAATCATAGACACATTTGTATACGTTTTGCATTGTCTTGCCTCCTTATAACCTTATCCTATATTTCAATTATTACACTTGATATTTAGATTTTCAATGCATATTATAATAAATACTTTTAAAAAACAAAAAGATAGTAATTAAAAATTACTACCTATTGTTTATTCTTTAAATCAGTATCGTCAAAAGCTTCCGCAATTGCACCACCTGGAGCAACCATCGGGAATACTTTATCATCTTTACCAATCATACATTCAATCACTACAGGACCGTCATGCTCCATTGCAATTTTGATTGCTGAAGCAACTTCTTCTTTAGTTGTAACTTTAATTGCTTTACAACCTAAACCTTCAGCAACTTTACAAAAATCAACTTTATCTTCGAGAATTGTGTTGGAATAACGTTGTCCATAGAACAATGTTTGCCATTGACGAACCATTCCTAAAACTTGATTATTCATAACGACTTGAATTACTGGAATATTATAACGGCTTAGAGTTGCTAATTCATTTAAATTCATTCTAAAACATCCGTCTCCAGCAATATTAAAGACAGTTTGGTGGGGATTAGCTAATTTTGCTCCCATTGCTGCTCCTAAACCAAATCCCATGGTTCCAGCACCACCTGAAGAAATAAATTGACGAGGGCGACGATAATTAAAGTATTGAGCCGCCCACATTTGATGTTGTCCAACATCAGTACAAATTATTGCTTCACTATTAGTGAGATAATCAATTTGTTCAATTACATAAGGACCTGTTAAACCTTCATCATCATAACTTAAAGGATAACGTTCTTTTAAATCACGAATTTCTTTTAACCATTGAGGATGATTTTGACGTGTTAATTTTTCATTAAGTTCTTTAAGTACATTTTTAGCATCACCAACGATCCCTAAATCAACAACAACATTTTTATTAATTTCAGCAGCATCAACATCAATATGAATAATCTTTGCATCTTTAGCAAAACGATTTGTATCTCCAGTAACTCGATCAGAGAACCGGGCCCCTACAACAATCAATAAATCACATTGACTAACCCCAAAATTTGAGGCTTTTGTTCCATGCATCCCTAACATTCCAGTATAACGAGGACGGGTATTATCATATGCGCCTTTACCCATTAAAGAATCCGTAACAGGAGCATCAATTTTTTCTGCAAATTCTTTCAATTCGCTGGCCGCATCACTAGCGATTGCCCCACCACCAACAAAAATAAATGGTTTTTCACTTGCTTCAATCATCTTGATAGCTTGATCTAATTCTTGAGCACCATAAGTATATTTACGTGGTTCGATCACTTCTGGAACAATTGGCTCAAAATCAAATTTAGCCGCTGTAACATCCTTAGTTATATCCACTAATACCGGCCCAGGACGACCTTCGCTCGCAATATGAAAGGCTTTACGGATCGTTGGTGCCAAATCTTTAATATCTTTAACAATAAAATTATGTTTAGTAATTGGCATAGTAACTCCAGCGATATCAATTTCTTGGAAGCTGTCACGCCCAAGCAGCGATACTGCAACATTAGCAGTAATTGCAACTAATGGTGTTGAATCCATGTAAGCCGTAGCAATCCCTGTAACCAGATTCGTAGCTCCCGGCCCAGAAGTCGCCATACACACTCCAACCTTTCCTGTTGAGCGCGCATAGCCGTCAGCAGCATGGGCCGCACCTTGTTCGTGAGATGTTAAGATATGATGAATCTTATCTTGATATTGGTATAAAGCATCATAAATATTTAGAATTGTTCCACCTGGATAACCAAACACTGTATCAACACCTTGTTCAATTAAACATTCAGCAACAATTTGGGAACCTGTTAATAACATTTAAATACCTCCCTCTACTTATTTTTTTGTACTTCTAAAATAGCACCACGATCACCTGAAGTTACCATTGCCGCATATCTCGCTAGGTAACCAGTCGTTACTTTTGGTTCTCTTGGCTGCCATTTAGCTTTACGTTTTGCCATTTCTTCATCAGAAATTTTTAAATTGATTTTATATTCAGGAATATTAATTTCTATAATATCGCCTTCTTCAACTAAAGCAATCGGTCCACCTACTGCCGCTTCAGGTGAAACATGTCCAATCGAAGCTCCACGAGATGCCCCTGAGAATCGACCATCAGTAATTAAGGCTACTGTTGATCCTAAGCCCATTCCGGCAATTGCAGAGGTTGGATTCAACATTTCGCGCATTCCAGGCCCACCCTTAGGTCCTTCGTAACGAATCACAACAACGTCTCCCGCTACGATCTTACCACCTTTAATTGCTTCAATCGCATCTTCTTCACAATCAAAGACCCTTGCAGGACCACTATGTTCCATCATTTCCGGCACAACTGCTGAGCGTTTTACTACACTACCATCAGGCGCTAAATTTCCCGATAAAACAGCTAATCCGCCTGTTTTACTATATGGATTTTCAATTGTTCGAATTACTTCAGGATCAAAGTTAACTGCATCTTTAATATTTTCACCTACTGTTTTACCAGTAACAGTCATACAATCAAGATTCAATAAATTTAATTTACTGATTTCTTTCATTACTGCATAAATACCGCCTGCTTCGTTCAAGTCTTCCATATAAGTAGGTCCAGCTGGCGCCAAATGGCAAAGATTAGGTGTTTTTTCACTTATTTCATTAGCAAACTTTATATTGAAATCAAAACCAATTTCATGAGCAATAGCTGGCAAATGTAACATTGAATTAGTTGAACATCCCAACGCCATATCCATCGTTAAAGCATTCATCATTGATTCTTTAGTGATAATATCACGAGGACGAATGTCTTTCTTTAACAATTCCATAATTTGCATTCCCGCATGTTTAGCTAATTTAATTCTTTCAGAATAGACAGCAGGAATAGTCCCATTCCCACGAAGCCCCATTCCTAACACTTCAGTCAGACAGTTCATTGAATTAGCCGTATACATCCCAGAACATGAACCACATGTTGGACAAGCATGATTTTCATAATAACGAACTTCTTCCTCATCAATTTTACCTGCACTATAGCTTCCTACCGCTTCAAACATTGATGATAAACTAGTTTTTTTACCATGTACGCGTCCAGCTAACATTGGTCCCCCAGAAACAAAGATAGTTGGTATATTGATCCTTGCAGCCGCCATCAATAATCCTGGTACATTTTTATCGCAGTTGGGTACCATAACTAAAGCATCAAATTGATGAGCTAAAGCCATTGCTTCAGTACTATCAGCAATTAAATCTCTAGTTACTAACGAATACTTCATTCCAATATGTCCCATAGCAATTCCATCACATACCGCAATAGCCGGGAATTCTCTAGGTACTCCACCCGCTAGGGCTACTCCCATTTTTACTGCTTCAACGATTTTATCAAGATTCATATGTCCAGGGACAATTTCATTATATGAACTAACAATTCCAATTAACGGTTTATCCATCTCTTCTTCAGTTAAACCTAAAGCATTAAATAATGATCGATGTGGTGCCTGCTGCATCCCTTTTTTTACATTATCACTTTTCATTTTCTATCCCCCTTATAAATTTGCAACAATTAAGTCACCCATTTCTTTAGTTCCTACTAAAGTTTTATTATCTGACATGATATCACTTGTTCGATATCCTTGTTGTAATACTTTTTCAATTGCATTTTCAATCACTTTCGCTTCATCATCTAGATCAAACGAATAACGAAGCATCATTGCAGCTGATAAAATAGTAGCAATTGGATTAGCAATATTTTTACCAGCAATATCAGGCGCACTACCATGACTTGGTTCGTACATTCCAAATTTATCAACACGTAGTGATGCACTTGCCAGCATCCCAATCGAACCTGTTACCATACTAGCTTCATCACTTAGAATATCCCCAAACATATTCTCCGTCAAAATAACATCAAATTGTTTTGGATCCTTTACCAGTTGCATTGCACAGTTATCAACTAACATATGCTCCAGCACAACTTCAGGATAATCTTTTGCAACTTCACTTACAACTTTACGCCATAATCTTGAAGTATCAATAACATTAGCTTTATCAACACTCGTGACTTTTTTATTACGTTTCATAGCAATATCAAACGCTCTTTTAGCAATTCTTCTAATTTCAGTCTCACTATAACTCATTGCATCTCGAGCCACTAATTCACCATTTTCTTCTTTCGTTGAACGTTCACCAAAATATAACCCACCGGTAAGTTCACGCATGATCATCATGTCAAACCCACCCTCAGTTAATTCTTCCTTCAAAGGACAAGCACCCTTTAATTCATCATATAAGACCGCCGGTCTTAAATTAGCAAACAATCCTAACTCTTTACGAATTTTCAATAACCCCGCTTCAGGACGAAGATTAGGTTCTAATTTATACCAAGGTGATGTTGTGGTATCACCACCAATTGACCCAAGTAAAACACTATCACTATTTTTAGCAATCGCCAACGCCTCACCAGTTAGAGGAACGCCATGAACATCGATTGAAGCACCACCCATTAAAATTTGAGTATAATTAAATTTATGATTATATTTATCAGCGATAGCATCTAAAACTTTCATCGCTTCAGTTACAATTTCCGGTCCGATTCCATCACCTTTTATTACAGCAATATTTTTTTCCATTATCCTTACCCCTTTTTACTATTAACATAGTTGACTAAACCATCTAATTCAATCATCTTTTGTAAGAACTCTGGGAAAGGTTGACTTTGATAAGTTTCACCTTTTGTAATATTAGTAATTAAACCAGTGGTAAAATCTACTGTAACTTCATCACCTTGATTAATTCCTGCTACTGCATCTGGACATTCCATGATTGGAAATCCAATATTAATTGAATTACGATAGAAAATACGAGCAAAACTTTCTGCAATGACGCATTTAGTTCCTGCTGTTTTTAAACATAGAGGAGCATGTTCTCTTGAAGAACCGCAACCAAAATTTTTTCCAGCAACAATAATATCACCCGATTCAACCGTTTTAGCAAAATCAGGATCAATATCCACCATCGCATGACTAGCTAATTCTTTAGCATCAAATGAATTTAAATAACGTGCTGGAATAATTACATCCGTATCAACATTATCACCATATTTATATATTTTCATTATTCTTCACCTACTTTTTCAGGATTTGCAATATATCCCGCAATTGCACTTGCGGCTGCTACTTCTGGAGAAGCTAAGTAAATTAACGCTTCTGTGTCGCCCATTCGACCAACAAAATTGCGGTTAGTTGTAGAAACACACTTTTCACCTTTAGCCATAACTCCCATATGTCCACCCATACAAGGTCCACAGCTTGGGGTATTAAATGCACATCCAGCTTCAACAAAAATTTCTGCTAAACCTTCATGAATACATTGAACAAAGATTTTCTGAGTCGCTGGAACAACCATTACACGAACATTTTTAGCTACTTGTTTTCCCTTAAGGATTGCTGCCGCTTTACGTAAATCAGACAAACGCCCATTCGTACATGAACCAATTACGACTTGATCGATCATAATCTTATCCATTGCTTCAATTTCATCAATCGTATGCCCATTCCCTGGTAAATGTGGGAAAGCTACTGTTGGTCTAACTTTACCTAAATCTATTTCAATCACTTCATCATATTCAGCATCCTCATCAGCTTCATAGACAGTATATTCTTTCACTGAGTGTTTTTCCATATAAGCAATCGTTTGCTCATCAACAGGAAAAATCCCGTTTTTAGCCCCAGCTTCAATTGCCATATTACAAATCGTAAAACGATCATCCATTGTTAAGTGTTGAATTCCTTCACCAACAAATTCCATACTTTTATAACGGGCCCCATCAACTCCAATACGAGTAATAATATCCAAAATAATATCTTTACCACTAACAAATTGACTAGGCTTTCCGGTTAAGACAAATTTGATTGCACTAGGCACTTTAAACCATAATTCACCAGTTGCCATTCCTGTTGCAATATCAGTAGTTCCAACACCAGTTGAAAAAGCTCCTAAAGCGCCATAAGTACATGTATGTGAATCAGCCCCAATGATACATTCACCAGCGACAACAATTCCTTTTTCTGGTAAAATTGCATGTTCAACCCCACATTTACCTTGTTCCATATGATGAGTTAAACATTGATCATTTGAAAAATCTAAAATTGCTTTAGAGTTTTCAGCCGACTTAATATCTTTATTTGGTGTAAAATGATCAGGAACTAAAATCACCTTATCTTTATCAAAGACTTTGTCAGCCATTTGATGAAAAATTGGTAATGCCATCGGTCCTGTGATGTCGTTAGCCATTACAACATCAAGTTTTGCTTCGATTAGCTGCCCCGCCACAACTGCGTCTAATCCTGCATGTTTTGCTAATATTTTTTGTGTCATTGTCATTGCCACTTTTATATTCCCCCTTATCTTTACCTTTGTAGGTTGTAATTAGGGAGTAAGAAATTACTCCTTAATTACAACACACAAAAGTGTGTTGTTATAATAAATTAGTTATTGATTAATTTATCTTCATCAGACCAAGCGTATAATTTTCTTACATCTTCCCCAGTTTTTTCAGAAATATGTTCGCTTGCTAATTTTCTCATTGCTTTGAAATGAGCTTGTCCACCAGCTTCAGACATATCTAATAAGAAGTCTTTAGCAAATGTACCATCTTGAATATCTTGTAATACCTTTTTCATTGCTTTTTTAGTATCTTCTGTGATAATTTTTGGTCCTGTAATATAATCACCATATTCAGCAGTATTTGAAATTGAATATCTCATTCCTGCAAAACCTGATTGGTAAATTAAATCAACGATTAATTTCATTTCATGGATACATTCGAAATAAGCATTTCTTGGATCATACCCAGCTTCAACTAATGTTTCAAAACCAGCTTGCATTAAAGCACAAACTCCACCACATAATACTGCTTGTTCACCAAATAAATCAGTTTCTGTTTCTGTTCTAAAATCAGTTTCAAGAACTCCAGCTCTTGCTCCACCGATAGCTAAAGCATATGCTAAAGCAACATCTTGAGCACGACCAGTAGCATCTTGTTCAACAGCGACTAAGCAAGGTACACCTTTACCAACTTGGTACTCACTACGTACTGTATGTCCAGGTCCTTTTGGTGCAACCATAGTTACATCAACATTCTTAGGTGGTACGATTTGTCCAAAATGAATATTGAAACCATGAGCAAACATTAACATATTTCCTTCTTCTAAGTTTGGTTCAATTGATTCTTTGTATAATTTAGCTTGTAATTCATCATTGATCAAAATCATGATGATGTCAGCTTTTTTAGCTGCTTCAGCAGAAGTATAAACTTCAAAACCTTGTTCTTCAGCTTTTTTCCAAGATTTAGAACCTTCATATAAACCGATAATTACGTTTACTCCTGATTCTTTCATATTTAATGCATGAGCATGTCCTTGAGAACCATACCCGATCACGGCAACAGTTTTACCGTCTAATAAAGATAAATCACAATCTGATTCATAAAAAATTTTAGCCATTTTTTCTAATCCCCCTATTTCTATTTGTTATGACTTTCTATATCAATTTCGCCAAGACCACGTTTGATACCAGATAATCCGGTTCTAACCATCTCAACAACATTGAAACCTTCTAACATGGCAAGCAGTCCATCAATCTTTGACTGATCTCCTGTTACCTCGATTACTAATGATGCTGGTGCAACATCAATAATCCGTGCTCTAAAAATATCGGCAATGGAAACAAGTGATGAACGTTGTTTTTCATCAGCCTCAACTTTAACTAAAACTAATTCCCGGTATACCGATTCTTCCGGTTTCAATGGGAAAATTTCAATTACTTCGACTAGTTTACCTAACTGTTTTTCAATTTGATTTAAAATCAATTCATCACCAACAGCCACAACCGTCATGCGTGAAACATTAGGTTCATTGGTCTTGCCAACGCTTAAACTTTCAATTCCATAACCACGACGACTAAATAAACCAGCCACTCTGCTTAATACACCTGGGTTATTTTCCACTAATAACGATAATACTAAACGATTCATGTTCGGCTCCTTTCCACTTATTTTAGCGTCTTATACAGACGATTCATTCCAGATATTATCGCTTTTACAGTTGCAGTTGTAATATTTGGATGAATCCCCACTCCGTATTCTTGTCTAGCACTTCCCTTAGCTCTTAAATAAACATAAGCCGCTGCTTTTGAGCTTGATCCTGAAGTTAATGCATGTTCACTATAATCTAATAAGTGTGAATGCATTTCTGGAAGTGAGTTTAAAGCATTTTTAACAGCATCGATTGGTCCATTACCATATCCTGTTAAAGTTGTAACTTCACCATGCGCCTCAATCGTAATCTCAGCACGACGTTCAAACTCACTATCATCTTCACTTATATCAATCAGCTTTTGTTTAATAAAGCGATAAGGTTCATCAATATCTACATATTCTTCAATGAATGTATCGTAGACTCTTTCTGGAGAAACTTCTCCTTCTTCTTCACTTATATCTTGAATTACTTTAGCAAAATCTACTTGTAATCCTTTTGGTAAATGGAAACCATACATACTTTCCATTACATATGCTACACCACCTTTACCAGATTGTGAATTAATACGCACAATCGGTTCATATTGGCGGCCTAGATCACTAGGATCAATCGGCAAATAAGGTACTTCCCAAATTTGACTGTCACGTTCATGCATTGCATGAGTTCCTTTATTAATTGCATCTTGGTGACTACCTGAAAATGCGGTAAACACTAACTTTCCTACATATGGTTGACGCGGTGGGATTTCCATTTTCGTTACTTTTTCATAAACATGTTTTATATTATTGATATTGCTCATATCTAGTTTTGGATCGATTCCTTGGGTAAACATATTTAAGGCTACTACGACAATATCAAGATTTCCTGTTCTTTCACCATTACCAAATAGTGTTCCTTCAACACGATCAGCTCCTGCCATAATTCCTAATTCAGTAGCCGCTACACCACAACCACGATCATTGTGAGTATGCAACGATACAATGACACGATCACGATCACTAAAGTGAGTACACATCCATTCAATTTGATCAGCATACACATTAGGTGTTGCCATTTCTACTGTTGACGGTAAATTGATAATTACTTTATTGTCTTTAGTAGCGCCCCATTCATCCATCACCGCTTCACAAACTTCTAAGGCATATTCCAGTTCAGTTCCAGTAAAACTTTCTGGTGAATATTCAAGAATTACTTCCCCATCAAATTCTCTACTTAATTCTTTGACTAATTTAACACCATCGACTGCAATCTGTTTAATTTCTTCTTTACTTCGATTAAAGACGACATCACGTTGTAATACTGAAGTTGAATTATAAACATGAACGATTGCTCTCTTTAATCCTTTTAATGATTCAAAAGTCTTTCTAATTAAATGTTCACGTGCTTGAGTTAGAACTTGAACAGTCACATCATCAGGAATTAAATTTTCATCAATCAAAATTCTTAAAAAATCATATTCAATTTGACTAGAAGAAGGAAAACCAACTTCTATTTCTTTAAACCCCATATCAACTAAAAGTTGAAACATTTCGACTTTTTCTTCGATTTTCATAGGGGTAATCAAC
>UMET01014129.1_pt1 | contig 12382 bp, 11 predicted proteins | sample 1964821 | NCBI WGS metagenome assembly UMET01 (sample SAMEA4836027, study PRJEB28245) | human gut metagenome | biome: gut microbiome; material: fecal sample | place: Denmark | collected 2008
AATCCGGTCGCAAAATTGAGTGCTGGAAAGGCGGTGGGAAACAAATACCGACGTGGACTTTTCCGTCAATTTCCAGTATTTCTCATAAATATCCTTTTCCGCTAAAGGATCTAAGGCGGAAGTAGGCTCATCCAGAACCATGATAGGCGCATTTTTATACAACGCTCTTGCCATGGCAAGCTTTTGGAGTTCACCTCCAGACAATTCCACGCCGCCCTCCACGACACCTTTTAACAACAACGTTTTTTCTTTTTGCGGGAACGTTTTTATTTTTTCTGCCAGCCCGGACAATTCCAACACATTCCAAAACTTTTCTTCATTCACACTCTTTTCCTCACACAGGCAGATATTTTTTACCACGGAAACAGGCAGTACCCGCACCTCCTGAAATACGACGGAAAGCGCCCGGTAATATTCTTCCTGGTTAAATTTCTTTATGGGTTGTCCGCCTACCAGAATTTCTCCCTCCGTTGGCTCATAGAGTCCGCAAAGCAGTTTGATCAAGGTGGTTTTTCCCGCGCCGTTCATTCCCACGACAGCAATTTTTTCTCCCGCGCGAATCGTAAAATTCAACCCCTTCAACACCGGCTCTTCGCTTTCGGGGTAACGAAATGTCACATTACGGAACGTAATTTCCGGCGAAGTCTCCGGTACCTTCTCCCCCTTTCCATGGAAAAATACATTGGGGATATCCAAAAATTCCCGCACTTCCAGAATATTATTGCTGGTAGATTTCAGCTGGTAATAAGAATCCAACACCCCGAATACCAAAGTGGCATACTGGGACATGATTTGAAAATAAAACACAAATTCCGTAGCGCTGATGTCTCCGCTGATCACCCGATAAAGCAGCAAGCCGTAAGCGCAGCCATCGCGCACAACCGCAAGAACCGTTCCCAGAAAATCCACCAAAAAGCCCTTACGCTCTTCCTTCTTTTTCCAGCCTAAACGCTCTGTCAAAAGCTTTTCCATATAATTCTGGAAAAAATTCTTCATCCGATACAGACGAATATCCTTTGCGGCTTGAAAATCACCACTTTTCTGACGGATATAATCCAACTTCCGATTGGTAGAGACCCATTCCTCTTTGTTCTCGTATTGCCAGTTCGCATATTTCTGCTTTGTCACATAGATCACTACACTGAGCGCCAAAAGCACCAGCACAACCACCGGTTCAAAGGAAATCAGCAACGCGGAATACACGAAAATCCCAAGAAAATTAGACCCCAAAGAGACAAGCTGCGCAAACGCCTGTTGCAATCCGCTGTTTAAAGCGGCAAGATTTCCCATAGCTTTTCCCATTTTTACCTGATTTTTGGGCTGCTCCAGCTCCTGATAATCCATATTCATTACTTTTTCACAGCACAGATTCAGATACAAAAATCGGTTTCCAAATGCTCTCCACTGAATCCCGGCATCTGTATATTTTTTCAAAATATGTATAACCAGCAATGCAGCAGAAAATCCAAGAATGTGCCCCAGCATAACCCGGATTGCCACTTGTTTCGTTGCCAGCCCCACAAGATCCGCCACTAAAAAAGATTCCAGCAGCGGCAGCAAAACAATCAGCGGTATCTGAACCGCCGTGGACAATACCAGCCACTTATCCAACTGCCAGGATTGTCGGATCAGAAACAAAAAATTTTTCAGGATGCCCCCTTCTTTGGCAAATCGTTTCTTTTTCATAAAATCCCTCTCTATCACATTATTTAACAGTTACCATTCAATCATCACAGTCAATCATTGAAACTTTTCCAACACTTTGTTAATGTGACTTTAAATCACTTTTACCGTGTATCGAATTCAAGTTAAATATTCAATAATTGTTTCTGATATCTGCTTTACTTCATTCATGAAGAAAATAGGAATTTCCAATGATTCTAATTCAGCTTTTTTATTCAAAAATATTGAATATGAATCCATATTTTTTACTTCACTGCCCAAAACAGTCCAATAATCATTTTGTAATACAGGAGATATGCAAACAGCAATCACTTTTCCAAAACATATTGATTCACAAAAATGTATGGTCTTTTGTATATACTCTAATTCATCATATACATCAACCACTAAAATAAATACTTCTGGATCTGCTCCTAATATAAATTCATAATTCATGAAAGGAATAGCAGCTGTATTATTCAGTGTTTGTGAAATTGTTTGTGACTGTGTCCCTGTGATAATAATATCATAATCCTTTTCTGCTATCTGATTCATTAAAAAACGAATATTTGCTATAGAATCTAATCCCGTTGTGCTTATCTGCGCATTAAATCCCATGGGATACACATAGTCACACCCAAACAATTCACCTGACGGTTCTGTACTCAATTGCCCTACAGTATACTCTTGCAATTCTAGTTGATACCGCAAGGAAAGCTGTAGCGAAAATTTTCCTTGTTTTTTCCCTGTTCCTACAATCATGACCACAGGTGTACTTATTTCCGGCATTTTTCCTAACCAATTGTCATCTACAAACTTATTTTCAATAGCAGGAAAATAAACTTCTTGCCCATTATTTTTCAAATGAGAAACTTGTTTACCATAATTATGTAGCGGATCAAATGACACAACATTTTTTCGATATTTAATACATTTTTCCAGAAAATCCTTCAAATAATCATGTTGTAGTAACTCATTAAGTTGCATCATATGTCCTATAATAAGTGTATCAAAATCAGTTTCCCATTTAATCTCATCCCATCCTAATAGCTGATAATTTTCTTTTTTAATATGCTCAAAATACTGTCTGTTTTTTCGCACCAACCCTGAATAGTCAAAAATCCCTTCAACTTCAAAAGTTAACTGATTTGAAAACCTTAATAATGCATGAATTTCTTTATTAAATGGAACTACAACTGCTTTCTTTATGCGAAATAATTTTGAAGGCAAACTACATCCATTTATGTTACGCTTTATCACCTTTTTTGATTCATGTCGTAGCTTTTCTATTATTTCATTCTTTTTCAAACCTTCATCCAAATATTGCAAAATCTTATATGTAACATGAGGTGCAGCAAAACTTGCTCCCATAACAAATTTATACTGATTATTTTTCCAAGGCAATCTTTGTGTTGTTCCAATCGTTCTTATATTAATGGGAGAATTTTCTAAAAATATCATCTCATCTTTTTTTCTACATTGAAAACTAACATCCACTCCAATAACTTCATCAAATGCTGCTGGATATGACAAGGCTCCATCATTACTAAAAGCTGCAACAAGAATACTTCCATTTTCCGAAAGTTCTTTACATAAATTATGTAATTCCTTTTTCCACTCACTACACACAATTCCTATGCTGAAATGAATGATTTTTGCTTTATAATGTTCCTTAATGTATCTAAGTGCAATAAGAAACTTTTCCTCTTCAACAGTTTCGTCTTCAAATAATTTAACTACCAATACATGTAATGGCATTTCTTTTCTACATATTATAGAACATATCGCTGTTCCATGTCCGATATTGTCTGTAACAAGATTCTTTTCCACGATTTCTTTCTTTTCATTCATTTCAAAAAAAACACTGTCCGGATGATACGAAAGATTTTGAAAATATTTATGTTCAAGTTCTATACCACTATCCACAATTATTACATCATAGGTTTTTAGCATTATCTACCTCATATATTATGAGTACCGCGTATCCCTTAACAAGGATACGCGATCCCCAACACTCTTCAGGAATTTCTACCAGATTGTACAACAACTTGACTCTGCATTCACTCTGTAAAGTTGCACGGTATTTTTTCTAGCTCTTCTTTTTAGTTTTTTTCTCATGCATCTCACCTCCTATCCATTTTTTATTTAGTAAAAGGAAAATCCCATTACTTTTTAGAACAAATACTTTATTGTTTTCTATAATTCTTTCACCATGTTATAGAAACTATCAATCGTTATTTTATCATCCACTAAGTATTCATCCGATATTGACGTATCAAATACTTCTTCAAGTGCTACAATAATTGAGACATATTGTATAGAATCCATTTCAAGTTCATCATTCATATTCATACCTTCTGTTTCAATACCATGTTCTTCTAAAACATTAAGTATCATCTTTAAATTTTTTTCGTTCATATTTTTTAACCCCTTTAAATAATCGTATCTATTCTTCCAAGCATATGTTGCATTAATGTTTCCGCTGGAATAAAGTGTTCATATATCTTTCTTTTACATAAAGTCTGCTTTTCTTTATCTTGAAATTTACTAGAATATGGACATGTCACATTACCATGGCAAATAGCATAATATTTGCACTTTTTACAAACATCCCCTAAAACAGGCTCGCACTCCATCCACTCATACTGTATTTGTTTATCAATTTCTATTTTCCCTTTATTATTTATTTCTCCAAGCTTTCCCCGGCAAAGATTACTTTCATTTGGATTATATATAGCCATAGGACAAGCATGAATTTCATTTGTAGGACCTATAACATATGCGTTTTTTCTTATAGACTCACATATCAAGCCTGATGATGCCTGTGTATGATGACCTATTGGCATTAATCCTAAGCTTGCTGCTTTCATCATACATTGAACTGTCTCATTTACCATCGGTAATTCCTCATAGATATTTTTAATTCGTTCACCACCCCAATCCATTACTGGTTGAAGTGATAAACAAAATCGTTTGTCTTCAGAAAAATCTTCTTTATATGTTTGTAAAATTTGTTCAATAAATGGTAATGTTGATTTTGATATAGTTACCCTATAATAAATTTTACAAATACCAGGAGCTGTCTTATCTCTAATCTCTTTAAGATTTTGAATAATTCTGCTATATGAATCGTTATCCGTCTTATGCGGTCGTTGTTTATTATGTAATTCACGTGTTCCATCTACGGATACCTGTATCCAAATCAAACCATATTTGCACAATTCTTTATATGTTTCAAGATCTAATTCATATCCATTTGTCGTAATCCCCGCAACTAATGAAACTTTATCACGTTTTGCAAATTCATTAGCTTTAACCATTACTCTTTTTATTAATGCTTTACATAACAGTGGCTCTCCTCCAAACCACTGAATATACACAGTTTTATATTTTTTAAAAGAAGAATCCATAAATTTTATCAATCGCTCTTCCGTATCTTGTGACATATATGTTTTTCCTTCACTCTCAAAACAATATGCACATCTAAAATTACAGGCATCCGTTGGTAAAATAGTCAAATCCAAATTAGAAGAAGAATAACTAATATTTCTCCTATATGAATCCACCTGTTGATACTCTGTTATTCCTTTTGGTACAAGCATCCCCTTTTGTAGCAATATCTTTTCTATTTCTTCATTTCCACCACAACATTGTTCCAAAATATTATTTATCTTCGTAACATTTTCTTTTACAACATATATATATGAATTGTGAAATAAATTACGAAGTATTATATCTCCATTCTCCAATGATACTTTTACATTAAACTGCGATGCTACATACTCTTCTTTCATTTTTCATCCTCCTGACATTTTCTGCACAAATATGCTTTTGTTCTTTGTTTTTTTAAATTTTCCGAATATTTCCACCATTCTTGTAAGGAAGTTGTTTTTTCTAGTGCATATACTTTCTCCATATGTCGACATGGAATTACTTCACCGTTAGTCAATACATCAAAAAAAATTCTTCCTCCTAAACATCCTTTCATAAAAAAATTCGTTTCATCATTTATTTTTTCATAACAAGGATCTACGGATATCTGAAAAGGAAAACTGCGAGCTTTTATTATACTTTCCCTCAATTGTTTTTGTTTCGTTTCTGTCAAACCACTCTCTATTAAACCTTGCGAATTTCTTTTATTTGCTAGAATTGTAAGTTCATCAATTTTTAATTCTGATCCCAACTTACACAACTCAAAAAAATCGTCTACATTATCCGCTCTTGCCACCCAATTTATACCACAAAACTTTTTTTCTTGTTTCACATTTTTTATTGCTTGAATAGCATTTTCATAATGGCTCCTTGACAAATTATGTACTGAAGACTTTGATCCATTTAGAGAAATATACATTTTACTAAGTCCCGCATCAAATAATTTCTTACATACTTCTTGACTTACTCCAACGCCTGAACTAGAAATCACACTATACATATTCAGTTCTTTAATGAGTCTCAAACAGTCATACAATCTACTATATAAAATTGGTTCCCCTCCTGTCAAAGAAATTTGTTCTACCCCCAGTTGACTTGCCTGCTTAATAATTGTTTGGCATATTTCCCAATCAATTTCTTCTTCATTTTCGCAATCAAACTCTCCATAACACTGCCTACATTTTAAAGGGCATCGTTTTGTCAATTCAATATGAATAAACAATGGTGCTTTCATATAATTACTTTCTCTTATAAAGCGATGTTTGATTATAAATTCCTTCTTATCCATCCCTAATACCTTCATCTTCTTTCACTTTTCTCTGTATGTTCTGTATTTCCTCCGATAAAATAATTCGACCTTCTAAGTCATGATGTTATCTGTTACACTATTTTTACAAAACTCGCTTATCTAATATCCTGATTTTCCTATGCCACAAATTCACCTCCCCTAAAAAACTAACATTTTCTTTACCGTTAAAGTTCTTTTATCAACTTGGTAAACAACTCTCTCTCTAATTTTTCAATTTGTTTTAGTTTATCTACAATTTTATTTTTTTATTTTAAAAATTACAGATTGTGGCCAAACAATCATAGATACAACATGTAGTAACATAATAATCTCCTTTTATACGTGGCAATCGAACAATTTCCATTCTCCCTTTTCCTTTCCAACATCAACCCAATTAAAATTTATATTCATTTAACATTTTTTGAAATATCTGTTTCGAAATAATTGTATATATCAAATACTAGAATTTCAATATTCATTTTTTTACCTGTACATTATTGTCATTTTTTGTTCATTATTCCTATTAGTATCATTCAATATATACAGTTCCATTTGATTCTTCCTAAGAAATCACCACTCTTCTTGACTGCATTTTACCGTGTATTTCCTATATTTTCAATTTTCATTTTTTAATAATGGCTTCCACTTTTTAAGATAATGAGACATTTTTGGGCATTTTTCTCCTTGCGCATCCCTTTTCCCCATTATATAATGAAATACGTGTTTACTAACAAAATATCTGTTATTCATAAGGAGAACAATCATGGGTGGAATTTTTGGAGTTGCATCAAAAAAAAGTTGTGTATCTGATCTTTTCTTTGGAACAGATTATCATTCACACTTGGGTACCCGCAGAGGCGGTATGGCAGTCTATGACAAATCACACGGATTCGACCGGGCGATCCACAATATTCAAAACTCACCATTCCGTACAAAGTTTGAGCGTGATGTGGAAGAATTGGAAGGAACACTGGGAATCGGCTGTATTTCAGACTCTGATCCGCAGCCTCTGATGGTTCAGTCTCACTTGGGAAGCTTTGCCATTACTACCGTGGGAAAAATCAACAATATGGATCAGCTTGTGAAACATTCCTTTGCAAACGGCTGTACACATTTTCTGGAAATGAGCGGCGGAAATATCAATGCGACAGAAATGGTAGCCTCTCTGATCAACCAGAAACCTACTTTAGTAGAGGGAATCCGCTACGCGCAGGAAATGATCGAAGGTTCCATGACAATGCTGATCATGACCCCGGAAGGTATCTATGCCGCCAGAGACCGCATGGGACGTACTCCTCTCATTCTTGGTAAGAAAGAGGATGCTGTCTGTGCTTCTTTTGAGAGTTTTGCATATTTCAATCTGGGATACCACGATTATAAAGAACTGGGACCTGCTGAGATCGTATTTTTTACACCGGAAGGCGCTGAAACTATCGCTCCGCCGCAGGAAGAAATGAAGATCTGTTCTTTCCTTTGGGTTTACTACGGTTATCCAACTTCTACCTATGAAGGCGTCAATGTGGAACAGATGCGTTATACCTGCGGAGATATGCTGGCGCAGAGAGATAATGTAAATCCTGACATCGTGGCAGGTGTGCCAGATTCCGGTATTGCTCACGCTATCGGTTATGCCAATAGATCCAAAGTTCCGTTTGCGCGCCCCTTTATCAAATATACGCCTACCTGGCCCCGTTCCTTCATGCCTGCCCATCAGAGCCAGCGGGAACAGATCGCTCACATGAAACTGATTCCTGTTCGAGAACTGATCAAGGATAAAAGTCTTCTGCTGATCGACGATTCCATCGTAAGAGGAACTCAGCTGAGCCAGACTACAGAATTTTTATATGACAGCGGCGCAAAAGAAGTACATATCCGTCCGGCCTGCCCGCCGCTTTTATACGGATGTAAATACCTGAATTTCTCCCGTTCCAATTCCGATATGGATCTGATCACCCGCCGGGTTATTCAGAAACGGGAAGGTACTATTACAGAAGCAATTCTGGAAGACTATTCTAATCCGGATTCCCATAACTATCAGGGTATGCTGGACGAAATTGGAAAACAACTGAAATTCACCACCCTCCGTTACCATCGTCTGGATGATATGGTGGCTTCTATCGGCTTATCTCCTTGTAAGCTGTGTACCTATTGTTTCAACGGAAAAGAATAATTCTCTACATATTTCAACAGGGGCAGATGCGATTCATATAAATCGCATCTGCCCCTGTTGGAATATGCCTATAAACGTTCTTATTGTATGCAGAATAAAATCTCTAACGAATAACTTTTTCCAGCATCTTTTTCACTTTCTCCGACTGTATCAATAACCTCATTTTCTCTTCTCCATTCACAATCTCAGGTTTACCACACCTAAGACTATCCAGGTGTTCCGACACACAACAATCTTTGTACCAGCACTCACCCATAAGAGAACCTTTTACAGACCACTTCTCGTTTTGCGTAAATTCACCAACCAATGATTTCATTACTCGTTCTGTAGAATATCTCTTAAAACCAGCTATGTACTGTAATGTCTTCTCATCATTGATTTTTGACAAATTAATTCTATGATTCTCAACTGCCTCTAAAACTTCCTCCCGAATTTGAATTTTATCTGCCTTTCCAGTTCCAGTCCATTCTACCAGTTTGTCAAATGCAAGAATCAAGTATTCAAAACAAATCATGTCCAGGATTATAAGCCGTCCCTCTGACTTTTCTTCTATTGATTTCAACATACGATATTTATTACGAATATCCTGATTATCAACCACATAATCGTATGCAATATAATATTTATCATCACCTTTTATTTGCAAATCTGATACTGCATCCAATAGTCCCTGATTACTTCCTTTACTTTCAATCAAAAGCTCATCGCCAAAGAAAAGTCGATTCACCAATTTCCAGAAATGAAACCCTGCACCGGTATCTTCTGTCCATAAAAATCTCATATTACAACTCCTCTTCCAGTGTTATTTTATTATTATCAAACTTTAACACCTTAAAACTTTTATCAGACACATTGAGTCCGTCACAGTTTCGTAAAAAAAGCATATATTGATTTGATGACTCAAAATTAACAAATTTTCTGACCTCATCATTCATTAGATTATCTGCATTATCTACCACAATAAAACTATCTCTGCATTTCTTTATTGTTTCCAAAAAATTATCTGATTTGTAATTAAATAATTTAATAGCCTTATACTCTTCTGTTAGTCTTATATCTTCCAACAGTTCATAAAGCACTGTTTTACCCGTACCACTATCACCACCAACAAGAGTTATTCTGTCATCAAATTCCAAGTCGTATGAAAACGGAGCTGCTTTAAATGTAATGCTCTTATAAATCATCTTTTTCCCTCCTTTCATACTCCTTGCTCCACCATGCGTTATAACCCCTTCCACCAGTCACTATATCAGAATCATTAAATCTGATATTTGTATCATCCGAAATATCAAAGAGCGTTGGTCTTGACATATAAAGCTTTATACCATCCATAGCAAAAATAATTCTAAGCACATTCGGACCACATTCTTCTACATTTACCACCTTATCCGGATGCTTCACAATATTGAGTAATGTTTTGCAGCCTGATGACAAATTACGAATTGTTCCTAAGCCATATTTCGTTTCAATATGCTTATCCGGAGTCAAATTCGCCTCATCTACCTGCTGAATTAAATCAATTTCATTTTGTGACATTTCTTCATTACTTGTATTCAAGTTAAAATACAGGTCATTTTGCAGTATCCAATCCTTTGAATTTCTTTTTTCCGTATATATATCTATCATATGATGTTCACGCCTTCCTATCGTTTCATTTTGCGCCTAACTGCAAAAAAGTATCCTTGTTTTCTCAAACTACAGGATACTTTTTTACAACTTCTTACTCGATTTTACTTCCGCAATGTATACAGAACCGATCTCCCGGTTTCACTGCACTTCCACACTTCGGACACATCCTTGGCGCAGGAGTTCCCACCGGCGGAACAGGATTTACTGAAGGCTGTTCTTTTATCACTGGAGTCTGTGTCTCTGCCTTCTTCTCACTTTCCATCTTCGGAACACTGTCTGCTGCTGTTTTTTCCTGAGGCGCACTCTGGGTTTTTGTTTCATTTGCCATCGCCGGAGCGCTCTTTGGTACAGAAGTTCCCATCGGAGCAGCTGCGCTTCCGCTTGTTCCTTTTGGTGGTGTAGGCTGACTGCCATTTTGCGGCGCCGGACCATTCACCGGATAGCCACAGTTTTTACAGTAGTTCTTTCCCGGAGGAACGATTGCTCCGCAATTCTTACAGGTAGGCATCACATTCTGCGCTGAATTTTTAATGCCATTTCCCATATCCTGAACTGCCGACTTGAACTGAGAACCAATCTGAGCTCCCAAACTCTGCCCATTACCACTGCCATTCGGAGATACTGGAGGAACATTATTTCCGCCATATCCGTTCGCTCCATATCCATTCATTCCATATCCCCCGTTACTATTCGGGTACATTCTCTCATACTTTTCCTGGAACTTGTTCATCACATCGCAGGAATAAAAGTAAGATAAGAATGGGATGTTCATAAACAGCGTGAAAAATACTGGTGACTCCACATTTACATCATACTTCTTGCTGGCAGTATCCAGTCTGGAAGCCAGCATATACGTCCAGTACATTCCGTAAATCCCACAAGTTACAAGGGATAACAGCCATGCCACGATATAATTCATGGTCTCCTTTCCATCATCCGTGCAAATTACATTTACATCTTCGCCGTAGCGATACCAGAAATAAATGTTGTACAAACCACAGGTGAGAACTCCAAAAATCGCACTCAGAAGTCCATCACGTCTTTTTAATTGCATAAAGACATCCTCCCTTTCCCACTTTTCATGATCCGGAAAACTCCGGTAACCTGATTTCTTACTTGATTATATCATCCACATTTCACTTCTGCAACTTCTACAAACAAAATTTTCTCTTAAGTCTTTCTTAGGAAAAGATTTTTTTCTCAGTTCCTCTTGCCCTGTTTTCCTTTTCCTTTTATACTGAATAAAAACCGGAAATATTTCAGCAAACATTGAATACGGAGGTGTTCTCTTGAAAAAAATACCAGACGCTTATAGAAAAATACTTTTTTCAAAAATAAAAATTTTGCTTATCATCGGGATTACTTACTATCTGGTTACCTGGTTTACCGGATGCCCCATCAAATATTTCACTGGAATCTCCTGCCCTGGCTGCGGTATGACAAGAGCGTGGCTCGCCGCCCTGCATCTGGACTTTGCCAGCGCTTTTTCCTACCACCCCCTCTTTTTTACGGTTCCTCTGATCATTCTGGGTTTTCTTCTGGATGACTGGATTGATTTTAAAAAATACCGCTGGGCTGTTATTCTACTGGGGATTCTTTTCCTTGTGGTATATTTGATACGCATCATCTGGTTTCCCGATGACGTTGTCTCCTTCCACCCGGAAAATGGGCTGTTCTGGAAAATAACCAATAATATTCTCCAACTTCTAAAAAACTAACCTACAATCCCATCATCTGTACCAGCCATACTGCAGCCGCAGCGCCGGCTGCCACGATCAGCAGACCTTTTCTGAAATACGCCAGAATAATAGCTGCTCCGCAGCCCACCGCTCCGCTGACAGCCGAACCTGTACTGGTAAAAATTGCAGGAAATGTCATAGCAGCTAATACGGCATACGGTATGTAATACAGAAAAGAACGCAATCTACGGTTGGTGATCTTTTTTCTAAAAATCACCAGCGGCAACATTCTGATCAGGTAAGTAACGAATGCCATCACCAAAATTCCTTTTAAAATATACCCCGTACTCATTTCTCCAACTCCTCTTCTTCCTCTTCTGTAATGGGAAACAGCCAGGCTGCCACGGCGCTGACTGCCACGGTAATGACAATCACCGACCATCCCCCGCTAAAATGCTGTAACTGAGGAACATAGGCAAAAAGCAGGCTCCCTGCAACTGCCAAAAGTACCGTAAACAGCAC
>UMET01005044.1_pt1 | contig 12183 bp, 11 predicted proteins | sample 1964821 | NCBI WGS metagenome assembly UMET01 (sample SAMEA4836027, study PRJEB28245) | human gut metagenome | biome: gut microbiome; material: fecal sample | place: Denmark | collected 2008
TATTTCCTCCTTTATTTCCTGAAGTCTCGCCTGTGTACGCTCTTCTATCCTGCCTTCCTGGTCAAGTTTTTTTAAAAGCTGTTCACACAACGCTCTTCTCTGCGTGAGATATTTTCTCAAAACAGGATGTCCGCTTTCCAGAAGCAGTTTTCCATAGTGGTAAAAATTCTCACAGTCATAATGCATTTCCCCAGCTTCTGCCTTCATGACCTGATAGTATTTTCCCTCTTCCCATACCATGTCTTCTTTTGTGATTTTATATCCTGCCTGTTCCAGATAACGGCGCACTTTATCAATCTCCGACTGCGGCTGAAGGATCAGTTCTTTTACCGTTCTCAGAACTTCTCTTCCCTCCTGCAAAATCTTCACTGTCAAAGCGCCTCCCATACCTGCGATCAATACAGAATCCGCCTCTCCAGGCTGCAGAGACTGCACACCATCAGAGAGGCGGGTATGTATGTCGGATTCCAGATGGGATTCCCGAATATGCTGCTTTGCCCGTTCCAGGGGCCCCGGATTCACATCCATCGCCAATGCAGAGGGAATGATTTTCTCCTGCACCAGAGCAATCGGAATATAACCGTGATCCGTTCCCACATCAGCCAACCGGTTTCCCGGCGTCACAAAAGAAGCATTCATGGAAAGTCTCTTCGATAAACGGATCAATCCAGATAATCCTTTAATTTACGGCTGCGGCTGGGGTGACGCAGCTTTCTCAGCGCTTTCGCCTCAATCTGACGAATACGCTCACGGGTAACGTTAAATACCTTACCCACTTCTTCCAACGTTCTCGCTCTTCCATCATCAAGACCGAATCTCAGACGGAGTACTTTCTGCTCACGCTCAGTAAGCGTACTCAAAACCTCCACCAACTGTTCCTTCAGCAAAGTAAATGCCGCTGCATCCGCCGGAACCGGTACATTGTCATCCTGAATGAAATCACCCAGATGGCTGTCTTCCTCTTCACCGATTGGCGTCTCCAGAGAAACCGGCTCCTGAGAAATCTTCAGAATCTCACGCACACGCTCCACTGGCATACTCATTTCCTCTGCGATCTCTTCCGGCGTTGGTTCACGTCCAAGCTCCTGAAGCAGCTGACGGGATACGCGGATCAGTTTATTGATCGTCTCCACCATATGCACCGGAATACGGATAGTTCTCGCCTGATCTGCAATCGCTCTCGTGATTGCCTGACGAATCCACCAAGTAGCATACGTACTGAACTTGTACCCTTTGGTATAGTCAAACTTCTCTACCGCCTTGATAAGACCAAGGTTTCCTTCCTGAATCAGATCAAGGAACAACATACCGCGTCCTACATAACGTTTTGCAATACTTACCACAAGACGAAGGTTGGCTTCTGCCAGACGCTTTTTGGCAGCTTCATCTCCATTTTCCATTCTTCTTGCCAGATCAATCTCTTCTTCTGCGCTCAGCAAGGGAACTTTTCCAATTTCTTTCAGATACATCCGCACAGGATCCTCGATGCTGACTCCTTCTGGAACGGAAAGGTCGATATTTTCCATATCCACTTCTTCCTCTTCCAAAGGAAGATCATCAGACTCCAGCAACGCGTCATCCTCCGTGATTCGCAAAACATCGATGCCGTTTGCCTCCAGATATTCAAAGATCAAATCCATCTGCTCTGTTGTCAGCGTAATCCCCTGAAAGAAATCATTAATCTCCTGATATTCCAGAACATTTTTCTTCTTCTTTCCCAAGTCCAAAAGCGCCTTCAGTTTTTCTGCAAACTGGGCTTTATCCATTTCCATCTGTTTTCCACCTTCCATAACTTCTATCTTACACTCCTGAATATGTTTTCCCTATTTCAAAAAAATATGCAGCTGCAATTTGCCTGATTTCAAATCCTCCAGTTCCTTTTTTGACTGCATCAGCTTCATCAGCCCCTGCATATCGGTAGGTTCCAGCAATGCCGTGCGATGGGCAATACTGTCTTCCTTCATTCTGCACACCACATCCAGAAGCGCTTTCTTCCTTTCTTCATCTGTTTCAAGAGGAATGGCTGCATTGAAAACAGCTGCCACCTCTTTTTGTTCTTCATTGTCCGTAAAATAATTTAACAGTCTTGCAGGATTCAATTCACCCTTTTCATACTGCTCAAACAACATCTTTGCCACCGTATGATAAAGCGGCTTTGTAAAATCCTCCGGTCCGATATAACGAGCGATCTCTCCGAACAATTCCGGATAAGAAGTCATCCAGGTAAGCATCAGCTTCTGGGACAATTCAAATCCATCCTGCTTTTCCTGCGAACGGTTACGCCCGGACTTTGGCTTTACCGGTTCCGGGATTCCTGTTCCACGCAGCGCCAGCCGATTGACCATCCTGCGAAGTTCTTCGGGACTGACCTCATACGTTTTTGCTACCGCCTGAATATAATTGTTTCTCTCCAGTTCGTCTTCAAACCGAAGAAGCTTCTGGGCGGCTTCTTTATAAAAGTCCGTTTTTCCCTGAGGATCCTCCATATCAAACTGACCTTCCATGGCTTTCAACTCAAAGAGGAAACTGTTCATCCCGTGATCCAACCGCTCCTGAAACGCCTCTGTTCCCAGATTCTTAATAAATTCATCGGGGTCCTTATACGGCTTCAGATTGATCACCTTTGTAGACAACCCCGCTGTTTTCAGCATGGGAATCGCCCGCAGAGCTGCCTTTGTTCCCGCCTCATCACTGTCATAAATGATCAGCACCTCATCGGTATACCGTTTCAAAAGGCTTGCCTGCTGAGAAGTCAATGCCGTCCCTAAAGACGCCACTGCATTATTGAAACCTGCCTGATGCATGGCAATCACATCCATATACCCCTCGCAGATGATCAAATTCTTCTTTCTCGACGTCCGAGCCAGATTCAGCCCATACAGATTGCGGCTCTTATCAAAAATCTTAGTCTCCGGAGAGTTCAGATATTTGGGCTTTCCATCCCCCATAACTCTTCCTCCGAATCCGATCACCCGATGATTCACATCCATAATAGGAAAAATCACCCGATTCCAAAACTTATCATACATTCCCCGGCGTTCATCCACATTGAATAAACCGGACTGTCTGAGAATCTCGTCTGAATAATTCTTACTCTTCAGATAACGATAAAGATCGTCGCTGAACTTGTCCGAATATCCGAGACCAAATTGATTCATGGTACTTTCGCTCAGCTTGCGCCCTTTCAAATAAGCCATCGCTGCAGCCCCGCCTTCTCTGCGAAGCTGATAATAATAATACTTTGCCGCCAGTTTATTTACTTCCAGAAGAGTAGCTTTCAGATCTGCCTGCTCTTTCGCCTCTTTGGAATATTCCAGCTGCGGCAGTTCCACTCCCGCCCGCTCAGCCAGCGCCCGAAGCGCTTCTACAAAAGTGAAATTCTCATATTCCATGAGAAATGTGAATACATTTCCTCCCGCTCCACAGCCAAAACAATAATACATCTGCTTTGCGGGACTTACGGAGAAGGACGGCGACTTCTCATTGTGAAAGGGACACAGGCCAAAATAGGAACTGCCCTTTCTCTGCAGCTTCACATAACCGGAAATCACATCCACAATGTCGTTCTTCATCCGTATCTCTTCGATTAAATCTTCTGAATAACGCATGCTTCCTCCATATTTTCACGTTCTCATTTTTATTATTCCCCACAACAAGGACTTTTCCTTTTTCTTTTTCCATCATTTTTCAAAAAACACCAACGAACCCTTTAATACACTGCCCATCCGGAAGGCACAAAAATCTCCTTAAACTTAGCCATAGAATACTGATCTGTCATTCCTGAGATATAATCACACACCACTCGTTCTAATGGTTCCCCTTTCCGAATCAGTTCCCGATATTCTGTGGACATAGCATCTGGATGTTTCACATAATACAGATACATCTCCTGCAGCATACTTCCCGCTTTCTTTTCTTCCTTCTTGGCAATGGGATTTCGATATACGCTGGCAAACATCAGCTTGCGAAGCGCCATCATAGCATCTCCCACTTCTGGAGACATCTCTACCCGATCTTTTCCATAGCTGGTCGTAATAATGTCATGAATCAAGGCATTCAACCGTTCCCGACAGGAATCTCCCAAAACTACCCGAATCGTAATGGGAATATCATCCTCACTGAAAATTCCTGCCCGCTCCGCATCATCCATATCATGATGAATATATGAGATTTTATCACACAAGCGAACTACCTGCCCCTCCAAAGTATGAGGTGTTCCCGCTGTCCGGTGATTTTTTATCCCGTCCCGCACTTCCCAGGAAAGATTCAGACCTTCTCCATTCTTCTCCAAAAGCTCCACCACACGAATACTCTGTTTATAATGAGAAAATCCCAATGGACAGATCTCATTCAACGCCGCTTCTCCCGCATGACCAAACGGCGTATGCCCCAGATCATGCCCCAGAGCGATCGCCTCCACCAGATCCTCATTCAGTTCCAGAGCCTTAGCGATCGTTCTCGCCGTCTGGGACACCTCCAGCGTATGGGTAAGTCTGGTACGGTAATGATCCCCCTGCGCTGCCAGAAAAACCTGAGTTTTATCTTTCAGCCTGCGAAATGCCTTTGAGTGAATAATCCGATCCCGGTCTCTTTGGTACACCGTCCGAATATCACACTCCGTCTCCAAACGCTCCCTGCCCCGGGAATCTCGGCTGAAAGACGCATAGGGACTGAGATTTTGATACTCTTTTTCTTCTGCACGTTCTCTGATATTCATAGATACACCTGCCCTTCTCAATGACTTTGTGTAATAAAATATTCCGTATTATTCTCTGATTTCCTCTTTTCGCCAAAATTTTTCATTATAAAGAAATGCAGGGACACGATACGCCGTTAGCGATCATGTCCCCACTTTCATTTTTATTTTTATGCCTCGTCAATAGCTTTTCCAATGTCATGACGATAATATTTATTTTCAAATTCCACCAGTTCAATCGCCTCATAAGCATTTGCTCTGGCTTTTTTCAGATCCTCTCCTTTGGCAACTACGCCCAGTACACGACCGCCATTGGTAACGATCTGTCCGTCTTTTTTAGCTGTTCCTGCATGGAACACGTAATACCCTTCTTTTTCCTTGAATTTTTCCAGACCATGAATGGGATAACCTTTTTCATAAGATACAGGATAGCCATCAGAAGCCAGCACCACACAGACAGCCGCATTTTCTTCAAACTGCAGATCAATCTGATCCAGCGTACCGTCAATACAAGCCTCGAATACATCCACAATATCCGTTTTCATTCTCGGAAGAACCACCTGCGCCTCCGGGTCACCAAAACGAGCATTGTACTCTAATACCTTAGGACCTTCCTCCGTAAGCATCAGACCAAAGAAAATAATCCCTTTGAACTCTCTTCCCTCTGCCGCCATAGCATCCACCGTTGCCTGATAAATATGCTCCTTACAAAATGCATCCACTTCTTTTGTATAGAAAGGACTGGGGGAAAAGGTTCCCATACCACCCGTATTCAATCCCTGATCGCCGTCCTGCGCCCGTTTATGATCCTGGGCTGAAGTCATAGGCTTAATGGTCTTTCCATCCACATAGGTGAGCACGGAAACTTCCCGACCAGTCATAAATTCTTCGATTACCATGGTATTTCCGGCGCTACCAAACTTCTTATCTTCCATAATCTCTCTCACGCCGTCCTGAGCTTCTTCAAGCGTATTGCAGATCAAAACACCTTTTCCCAGAGCCAGTCCATCCGCTTTCAATACGATGGGAAATTTCGCAGTTGCCAGATACTCCAAAGCTTCTTTGGGGTCTGTAAAATTCTCATACGCCGCTGTAGGGATATTATATTTTTTCATAAGATCCTTGGAAAATGCTTTGGAACCTTCCAGAATCGCCGCATTCTTCCGCGGACCAAATACCCGAAGTCCCTCCGATTCAAATACATCCACGATTCCTCCCACCAGAGGATCGTCCATACCGATCACCGTAAGGTCAATTTTTTCTTCCTTTGCAAATGCCGCCAACTTCTCAAATTCCATTGCGCCGATAGGTACACACTGAGCATACTCTTCAATTCCCGCATTTCCCGGGGCGCAGTAAATTTTATCTACCTTAGGACTCTGCGCTACTTTCCATGCAATCGCATGTTCTCTTCCGCCGCTTCCCACGATCAAAACTTTCATCTCTTTATCCTCCTGTTATCATTAACTACATCCCGGGAATACAAAATCCCCGGGATGTCCGCTTTCCGTTTTTATTTTAATTTTACCAGACCGTCTTCCACCTTAATCCGATCATTGGCAATCAGATCGATCGCCTTTGGCATAATCTCCCATTCTGCCTCTTCCATCACACGGCGCTGCAAAATCTCCGGCGTATCGCCCTCTCTTACTTCCACCGCTTTCTGCAAGATAATCGGTCCGGTATCGGTACCTTCATCCACAAAATGCACCGTAGCGCCCGTCACTTTCGCTCCTCTTGCCAGAACAGCTTCGTGCACCTTCAGTCCATAATAACCAGTTCCGCAAAACGACGGGATCAAGGACGGATGCACATTGATGATCCGATTTGGGTACGCCTGAACCATAATCTCCGGAATCACCACCAGACAGCCAGCCAGAACAACAAGATCTACGCCATAAGACTGCAGCGCAGCCAGCAACGCCTCATTAAATGCCTCTCTGTTCTCATACTGTTTAGGAGAAATACATCTCGCTTCAATTCCATGTTTTTTTGCCCTCTCCAGAGCATAGGCATTGGGATTATTACTGATCACTACGGAAATCTCCGCATTGGTAATCTGTCCCTCTTCCAGTTTATCGATAATAGCCTGAAGATTAGTTCCGCCACCGGAAACCAAAACTGCCATTTTTAACATAAGGTCACTCCCTTTTCGCCCTCTTCAATCTTACCGATCACATAAGGCACATCGCCTGCTGCTTTGATTGCTTCCATGGTCTTGTCCACATCTGCAGGATCTACCGCAACGATCATACCAATACCCATATTGAAGGTATTGTACATCATGGTCTCTTCGATTTCGCCTTTCTCTGCCATCAATTTGAAAATCGGAGGAACCGGATAACTGTCTTTTTCTACAACTGCGCGCACACCGTCTTTCAGCATACGGGGAACATTCTCATAGAAACCGCCGCCTGTAATATGGCTGCAGGCTTTTACTGTCACACCGGACTCCTTAATGCTCTTCAGCGCTTTTACGTAAATTCTTGTAGGAGCCAGCAAAGTTTCTCCTAAAGTTTTGCCCAGCTCATCATAATAAGTATCCAGAGATTCCTTTGTCATCTCAAATACTTTTCTCACCAGAGAAAAACCATTGCTATGTACACCGGAAGAAGCCATACCGATCAGCACGTCTCCCGCTTTCAGATTTTCTCCTGTAATCATATCTTTCTTATCGCAGACACCTACTGCAAATCCAGCCAGATCATAATCATCCTCCGGCATCAGCCCCGGATGCTCCGCAGTCTCACCACCAATCAAAGCTGCTTCTGACTGCAGACAGCCGTCAGCCACACCCTTTACGATAGCAGCGATCTTCTCCGGATAATTCTTGCCGCAGGCAATATAATCCAGGAAAAACAGCGGTTCTCCACCTGCGCATGCGATATCATTTACACACATGGCAACAGCGTCAATACCGATGGTATCATGTTTATCCATGATCATCGCCAGTTTTACCTTTGTTCCGCAGCCATCTGTACCGGACAGCAGTACCGGCTCTTCCATCTCTTTGATCTTTTCCAGAGAAAATGCTCCGGAAAATCCGCCCAGACCGCCTAATACTTCTGCACGCATGGTCTTTTTCACATGCTCTTTCATCAACTCTACAGACTTATAACCTGCTTCAATATCTACTCCAGCCTTCTTGTAATCCATGATATTCCTCCATCCCTCTGCTCAGGGCTCCCTTTTATTTTACGTAATTTTTATGTCCTACTTCCTGAAGTTTTGCATCTTTCGCAACAACTTCTTCTTTCATTTCTTCGGAATAAGCTTTCAGGCGTCCAAGCAATTCTTCATCTGATGTCGCCAGAATCTTTGCTGCAAGAATTGCCGCATTTACCCCTCCGTTGATCGCTACCGTCGCAACCGGAATACCGGAAGGCATCTGCACGATGGAGTACAGAGAATCTCTTCCTCCCAGAGAAGTGGTATGCATCGGAATACCGATTACGGGCATTGGGAAAATAGCTGCGCACATTCCCGGAAGATGCGCTGCCATACCTGCACCTGCAATGATCACTTTGAACCCTTTCGCCTCTGCTGATTTTGCATACTCAAAAAACACATCTGGTTCTCTGTGTGCGGAAATAATGGTCATCTCATAATCCACACCTAACTTCTCCAGCATACTTGCTGCTTTGCTCATTACAGGCATATCAGAGTCACTACCCATCACAATTCCTACTTTAGCCATTGTTTGTCTCCTTTGCTCATAAATATTCATTAGTCAAACTTATAAGTAGTCTTTATTAATTCATCTCTACTTATTAGTAATAATACTAAGACTGAGGGGAGTTGTCAATATGATTCTTCTTTTTAAAATAAATTTTAGTAACAGTTCAACCATACAGTGTACGTGAGGCACAAAACATGCTTGCATGTTTTTGCAAGCGGACATCTGTATGAGCTGAGCGCCTGTTAATGAGTAAAACAGTGGCGTTAGCCACGATAAGCACGCAGTGCGGTTTTACAAATGGCGCAGGCTGAACTGTTACAAATTTTATGTAACAATGCAATCTTTTGAATGACCGTAAAAACTGGATTTTCCTGATACTTTAAATTGAAATTTAAGATCTCACTTCTCTTGAAATGATACCAAAATACATTTTTTCAAAAATTACTATTTCGTAATATTTCTCAACAGAATTAGTCTATTTTTCCATAAAAATAACGCAAAACCACCAAAGAAATAGTGACAAATTTTCAAAACACCAAAAAAGTATACTTTCTTCCCCTAATCCATTGAATACGACAGCTTTACTAAATTTTATATCCTTCTTGACGCAAAATCTCTCACATGACAATATGAAGTTAACTTCACAAGAAGTTTCCTTCATATAAGAAAGGCAGAACAACATGAAAACAAAAGTAAAAGAACTTCGCACCCATTTTAAAATGACCCAGCAGCAGTTAGCTGATCTGGTTCATGTATCTTCAAGAACCATTATTTCTATTGAAAAAGGACAATATAATCCTTCCCTGATGTTAGCCTACCGTATGGCTGAAGTATTTCAAGTTACTGTTGAGGATTTATGCTGTCTGAGAGAAAACAAAGAAATGGAGGACAAACAATATGAAGAATTTTAAACCACGCACCTACACACAAAAAATCCAGCTGCGAATAAAAATGTCTTATTTCCTGCTTGTTCTGATGTTAATCTATATGGTGGTTATGGGCGAACTGGGCGGCGATTCAAGAGTTATGACCGGTCTGGCCAACACGATCAGCGACTTCATTTTTTTTCGGCGGAATCATTTACACTACCACAAGAATTGTCCATAATAAAAAATTGCTCAAAAACAAATTACTTTTAAAGGAACAACTTCAGAGCGAACAAGACGAACGAAACCAGTATCTGCATGACAAAAGCGGCGGAATCGCCTTAGATCTTTTACTGATCTTTCAATTATTTATCACCGTTACCACCGCCCTGCTCAATATGCCTGCTTTCTGTACCGTTCTCACTCTGCTGCTCATCACGCTTTTTCTGAAAGCAGGTCTGTATCTGTTCTACTCTTATTTTCGATAAGGTTTATAAACATAAGTTGCAGCTGTCGCTTTAATTATTTCTGAATATGCATTTCATGTGACAGCTGCAGCAAGTATCCAAATTTTGTATTAAATTTTCCCTTTTCTATCATTAATCATCCCTACAAATCTATCGACCGTTTCAGTTGTCTGATGATTGAAGAATAAACTTGTATTTGTGTCCAATTCGCGGATAGTTTCCATATCCTGTTCCGATAAGCGGAAATCAAAAATCTCAAAATTCTCCTTCTTTCTTTCGATATGTGTTGATTTCGCCAATGCTACGATATCCCTTTGCATGAGCCAGCGCAAGATTACCTGTGCAACCGATTTTTTATATTTTTCTCCTATTTCTTTAAGGACAGGATTTGCAAACATATTATTTTTCCCCTCTCCAAAAGGGCCCATGCTTCCATCTGCACATTTCTCTTTATCATATTTTCCTGTGCGATTACCTGCTGACAAAGCGGGTTTGTTTCCACCTGATTAACCTGTGGAGGTATTTCATTAAACGCGACCATATCAGCTAATCTGTCCGGATAAAAGTTGCTAACGCCGATTGCACGGATTTTTCCTGCTTTATACAGTTCTTCTAAGGCTCTGTAAGCCCCATAATAGTCCGAAAAAGGCTGATGTAACAATACCAGATCAAGATAATCCGTTTTTAACTTTTTCATAGAATTCAACACGGACTGTTTTGCTTTTTCATATCCATAATTATCGATCCATACCTTTGTAGTAATAAATAATTCTTCTCTTGGAACACTGCATTTTGCAATGGCATTTCCCACCTCTTCTTCATTGAAATAGGATTGTGCCGTATCAATATGCCGATACCCAACCCTAATTGCCTCAAGTACGCAATCTTCACAATCTTCTTTCGGAATTTGGAAAACTCCAAAACCTAATTTGGGCATTTTCACTCCATTGTTTAATGTTACATATTCCATGATCTATTCCTCCTTGCTTTTCCCTTATTTTTCAGGTACAATATCATTGTAGAACTCGGTAGTAACTACCGGTCAATACCTTATCAGAAAATTAAGGAGAAAAATTATGTATTCTATGAAAGATATCTGCAATTTAACCGGCATGAAATATGAAACCTTAAAATATTACTGTAACGAAGGGTTAATCCCAAATGTAAAGCGAAACGAAAATAATTACAGAATTTTTGATGATAGAGATATTGCCTGGATTGAAAGTTTATCCTGCTTAAAAAAATGTGGTATGGGTATTGCCGAAATGAAAGAATATGTGGATTTATGTTTGGAAGGTCAAAGTTCCATTCCAAAACGCAAAAATATATTGGATAAGAAAAAAGAATTGCTGGAAAAAAAATTGAAAGAAGTACAAGAATGTATCAATTATATCCATTCAAAGCAACAGTTTTATGATGATGTCCTATCCGGCAAAATCAAGTACCACAGCAACTTAATCATCGTAAACAATGAAGAAGCATAAAATCCGGCGGTCAATCTTTGACCGCCGGCAAAAAGTATAAACTTTATATTCTTTTCTCCGGAAAACTAAAATCACCCGACCATTTTTTCATTCAATATATAGGATGCATCTCTGTAAGAACCTTTTTTACACAAAATATCTTTTTCTGTCAATTCTTTCAGAATTTCTCTGGCTCTCCTCTGTTTCACGCCCAATATCTCTCCCGCCTGACCGGAGGTGATTCCTTCTTCTGCTAATACCACGTAAGCCAACAACCGTTTCTGCTGACTGGTTAACAAAAGTCCTTTCTTTTCCAGAAAAGCAGAAAGCTCTTTACCGGCACTCCTATTGTTTTGTTCTATCTTTCCCGGCATTTTACCGGCATTTTCCGTTTCTTTACCGGCACTTTTCTCTGTTTTATCGGCATTACTTTTATTTTTAATACCTTCTACACTATACAGCGTTTTCTTTTCACTCACCAGCTGCCCTCGATTTTCATAATCAAAAGAATACTCTTCTTCCAGAGGAACCGTGATTCGAAACACATCTCCCTCTTTAAATTCAGGATCTTTTCCAGAATATAACCTGGAATATTTATACAGATTCCTCACACCGGAACCTAACTGATCTGCATAGCCTATATTCCTGAAAAAAGCTGCAATAATAGGATTTTTCGGATTTGGTTCCAGATTTTCCGGCGTAATCACCCCATCTTTTGTAGCTCGATTTGCATTTTCCACATAAATTTTCTTCTTTTCAATTACAAATTTTGCAATAAAAGAACTTGTCAATTCTCGATGAATCAACGTATTGACCAACATTTCTCTTGCTATAATATTGCGAAGACTCTTTCTTTGATCACCTTCCAGATAAAATTTATCAGAAAGATGTTTCCTTGCAAACTTTTTAGATGCCAGGGTCAAAAGGTCATAAACCAGACATCTTTTGACCACAACATCTTTTTTTAAGTATACTATAAATAAAAATCGGCAACAATGGATTTCGTTACAAA
>UMET01009784.1_pt1 | contig 12162 bp, 1 predicted proteins | sample 1964821 | NCBI WGS metagenome assembly UMET01 (sample SAMEA4836027, study PRJEB28245) | human gut metagenome | biome: gut microbiome; material: fecal sample | place: Denmark | collected 2008
AATGGTCAAGGGTATGTAATCTTTACTGGATTAACACCTGGAGCAACATATTATTACGTTGAAACCAAAGCACCGGATGGATATACATTAAATACGACTGAATATTCATTTACCGCACCACAAGTTAATGATACAAATAATTCATTAGTTTATGAGAGCAAAGAGATTGTTGAAAATGTTCCTAAAGGTAAGTTTACAATTACAAAGACTTCATTTAATATTGATGAAACTATCGCTAAACCAGCAGGAAATATAACGTTTGAATATTTTCCTAAGTTAAGTACGAATATTGATGAGGACCGTAAAATTGCTGATACTAATAAGACGCTTTTAACAGTTACAACTAATAATGATGGTATCGCTACTTCAAAAATAGTAGATGCTGGAGAATATTGGGTTGTTGAAAAAAATGTTAAATCAGAATTTGAAGTTGAAGGTGGTAATGCAAAGGTCGTAACTGTAAAGCCTGGCTCAAATACTGATGATAAATTAGTATCAAATGTTGATGTAGTCAACCGTTTGATCAAAGGTAAGGTGGCAGTTAAAAAGGTCAGCTCAGTTGACAGTGATACTGGAGTAGCAGCGACATTTAATGTTTATAAATGGAATGAAACAGGAAATTATACTGGTGATCCAGTGTATGTACTTACGACAAAAGCTGATGGTAATGTGGTTACTAGTGAATTCTTAGCACCGGGGAAATATGTATTAATTGAAAAAGCTGTGGTTGGAAACTATACAATTGATCCAACTCCACATGAATTTGAGATTGTTGAAGGTAAAACAAATAAAGTTTATGTTGAAAATCCAATTGAAAATGTGCCATACAGCAGCCTTGGTTTAGTTAAAACAGCTAAATGGTTAGATAAGGATAATAAAGATGTTAGTGAACCGCTAGCAGGAATAAAATTTAGTGTCTATAAAGCAAAAGAAGTATCATCAGATGAAGATGGCGCAATTAGTAAAGATGATAAATGGTATGTTAAAGATGGTAATGCTTTAGCAACGATTGAAAGTGATGTTGTAGAGAAGACGGTTTCAGGATTAGAGCCGGGATTCTATATTGTTGAAGAAAATTTAACTGCTGAGCAGCAAAATGATTATGAACAACAACCACCAAAAGTAGTTGAACTTGAGGCTGGTAAAACAACGCATGTTACATTTGAAAACACACCTAAAAAAGGAAAAATAAAATTAACTAAAACAAATGAAGATAAGACAGTTCTATTAGATGGAGCAGAGTTTAAAATTTATTACGTTGATAGCAATGGAAGCCAAACAATTACTGCTAATGATGGTAAAAAATATACTGTAAGTGATAGTGGGATTTCAACAAAGATTATTTCGGGAACAGCTGTTTTATATGATGCAAATGGTAAATCCTCAAAAGATCCTGGGGTTGGTTATTCAGTTTTCCTTGATCCAGGTAAAGAAGTAGTATTACAAGAAGTAAGAGCTCCAGACTATTATGGAATAATCCACGAATGGTGGTATGTTGGTGAAATCAAAGCACAACATATTAGCGAAATCGAAGTACAGAACTATTTATTGACTAATCCAATCGGTTATAAATACGATGAGGCAGAAAAATTACTTGCTGGTGCTACCATGGGATTGTTTAGTACTGAAACTGGTGCAGATAGATTGAATAAGTTAAGTCAAACTGAAATAGATGAGGTAATTGCTGATTCAGAAAAATGGGCAGAATATGATTTGGTAAGTACAGCTGTATCTACTGATAAGTACTTCAAGTTTGAAAATATTGATTCTACTCAAACTTATTATGTTACTGAATTAAAACAGCCAGCTGGCTATAATAAAAACACAGATATTCGTAAAGTGACTGTTGAAGTCAATGGTAAGGTGTATTTTTTAAAGGATGCTGATACTAATGAAACGGTTACATTTATAAATTATAAATATCGTCAGATCTGGGTTAGTAAAGTTTTAAAATTTGCAGGTGAACAATCAGCATTAACAGGAATTAATTTCAAAGTATATCCAGTTGTAGAATCGAATGAAAGCGTTGCTGATGCATTTAAAATAGGCGATAAGTGGTATATTAAAACGGGAGAAGAAGTAACTTATACAACTGGTACTATTTCTTCAGGGAAAACAGGCAGCTTTATGACAGCTCCTTCTCCAGCTGGATTATATGTAGTTGAAGAAGATATAACTTCATTACCAGAGCATGTCGTTGCACCAGATACTACTAAATATTTAGTTAATTTAGGTTTTGATACCGATAATACGGATCTCTATTCAGATCAAGCAGATGCTTCTAATGTGATTGTTAATACTAGTAATTATGGTAAATTAGCATTGAATAAGGTGTCTAGTACTAATTCAAATACTTATATAAAAGCGACATTCAATATTTATGCTAAAAATGACGAGGCTGGACATGATTATAGTAAAGATACACCAATTTCAACTATCACGACAAATGGTAATCAAAATGCTGTATTGACAGACTATTTGAAACCTGGAAATTATGTGCTGGTTGAAAGTTTGATTAGTACTGATGGGTATGTATTGAATCCAACACCACGTGAATTTACAATCGAAGCAGATAAAGTTACTGGTTTAGATGGTAGCGTTTATACTACGGTTTCAGATGCTGTCAAGAACCCATTGGTTGTAACAAATGTACCAAAGGGTAGTGTTGAATTAACAAAACAAGGAACCTATCTAGATGCTAATGGTCTAACTAATCCGGTTGCTTTAAGTGGAGTAAACTTTAATGTATATAAATCAGTTAAATTAGCTGACGGTACCCTAGATTTATCGTCTACTAATTTAGTTGGAACAGCAGTATCACAATCTAATGGTAAGCTTCAGTTCAAAGTTAATGGAACTGATGTTACTAGTAAAAAGTGGTTAGAAGCAGGTGATTATATCTTACAAGAAACTACTGTAGGTACTACAAATAAAAATAATGGTTTTGCGGATTATGCATATCTTGGTAAGTTTACCATTACACCTGGAGATATTACAAAAGAGATTGTCAAAGTTGACGAAAATGGTAATGAATCAGGTAAAGCCGATAATGTTATCAGTAATACTTCATCTTATGGCAAATTAGAAATTACGAAAGTTGATCATTATGATAAAACAAAGAAATTAGCTGATGTTGTTTTTGAAGTGTTTAATGAATCCGGAATCTTAGTCGATACAATTAAAACAAATAAAAATGGTGTTGCTAGAACAAAATTATTACCGGCTGGGGAATATACACTAAAAGAAAAATCTACTAATAACGATTATTTCTTAAATGATGCTCTTTATGGTCCTTACACAGTAGAGGCTCTAAAAGTTACTGGTACTGATGGAAAAATTGAAATTACTAATATGATGAAACAATCACTTAAAGTAATTAAAAAAGATAGTCATACTGGAAAAGAAATTGATAAGTTAGACGGTACAACATTTAGTTTATATGATGCTCAAACGGATGGGAATTTAGTTGCTACTGCAACGTATCAAAAAGATAAAGGAATTGTTTTTGATAATTTACGCCCGAACACTACTTATTATTTACAAGAAGATATATCACCAAATGGTTATGTAATCAAAGATTCTAATCGAATTAAAGTTACAACCAAAACTAATGGAGAAGTAACAACTATTGAAGTTGAAAATGAACCTTTAGGAAGTATTAAAATCGAAAAGATATCAGAATGGTCTATTTATGGAGCAAATGATAGTAAGACTACACGTTTCCCATTAGCTGGAGCTGAATTTACTTTATATAAAGATGTAAATGGTGATAGTAAACTGCAAGATGATGAAAAGGTTAATGGAATAGTAAAAAATAGTGATACTTTAGGAATTGTCATCTTTGATAATTTAGAAAAAGGAAAATATTTATTTGTTGAAACGAAGGTTCCTGATGGTTATGATGAAACAGTTATGAATGATGTATATGCTGTTGAGGTAACTGAAGGAGAACAAAATATTGTTTATACCGAAGCTGGAAAAACAGATGATGCTCAAAATCATGGTCCTATTATTAATACGACAACAGCTGGTAAGTTTACATTTACTAAAACTGATCCTGAAGGAAAAGGTTTAAGTGGAGCTACTTTCCAATTGATGAAAAAGAATACAGATGGAGATTATGAGAATTATTTGGATTCATTTACGATAGAAAATACAGATGGTAAATTTGAATCTTCGGTAATTGAAACTGGTAAATATCAGTTAGTAGAAATCACTGCGCCAGACAATTTCGAGATTATGCAGCCAATTGAATTTACGATTGAAGCCGGCAAAGTGACAACAGTTACTTCTAAAGATGCAAATACAGTAGTTAATCAAGCCCTTGGTAAAGTGGTTATTACTAAATATGATGATCGCAGTAACTATTCAAATGTGGGAAATAAAGTCTTAGAAGGTGTTGAATTTGGATTGTACCAAGAATCTGGTGACTTAGTTCAAACAGTAAAAACTACTGGTAAAGATGGTAAAATTATATGGACTGATGTTCCTGCTGGAAATTATTATGTAAAAGAAGTTGCGACTTTAGACGGTTTTGAACTTGATACTACTGTGTATCCTGTTACTGTTGAATCAGGACAAAGTACAGTAAAAGAATACTTACCAAATACAGATGGTAAAATAATCAACCATTCTAATATGGGTAAAATAGTTGTTAAAAAGACAAGTGATGCTAATGAAAACTTAGCAGGGGCAGTATTTAAAATAACTAATCCTAACGATAGTGGTTTTGTACCAATTATTATTACTACAAATGAAGATGGAATAGCTAAAACAGAATTACTGCCAGCTAATAAAGAAGGTACAACTTATGTAGTTACAGAAATTAAAGCGCCTGATGGTTATACTCTTGATGACAAGTATCATGACATCGAACAATCTGTAAAAGTATATCCAGTCCAAGATGAAACAGTTATTTTATCAGAACAGAGTAAAAACTATCTTGAATTTAAGAATAAAAAGCAATCTGATATTATGGATATTGATGGTAAGATCATAAAGTATATTGATGGTGATAATAACACTTTATTAACTGCAAAGACTGTTGAAACACCATTATTAGATGCTGCGGATACAGAAACATTCTTATTGAGAGAATATGCTCAAGCTAAAAATGATGTACCAGTAAGAAGTGTTGAAGTGGAAGATAGTTTAATTAAAATGTATTATTATGATGCTAATGGTAATTCGGTTGAATATATGCCAGATGCACCTTATGTAGTTAATACTGTAACAGTTCATAGTGCAACTGATAAAAATGGTAATAAGATTCAAGCTCGAGTATACTATCAAACAGCTGGTAGTGATGAATGGACGACTAATAATAGTTTAGTTGCTGATGTCTCAACGAATAGTCAAGGAATTAGTTTAGAAGGTTTAAATGCATTAAAAATCAAAGTAGTATATACAAATGTTGTTAGCAAGGACTTAATTGCAGAGAATTTTAATGCTACAGGAATTGATGTGAATGTGACATTTAATAAACGTCCTTCAGATGCGACTGTTCATGAAGTTAGAAGAGTTTCAAACCAAACAAGTGTAACATATAACTATACACTTAAAGATAATGAAGGTAATGATCAAAATGCGCAGTATACAAAAGTTTCAGATATAGTAAATCTATATTATCCTTTAAAAGAATCAGTAACTCCTCGAGTTTCACTAGGAATTGTTTCTGGTGAGAAGGATAAAACTTATAAGCCAGGTGAAACTATTGAAAGTGTAATTACTGTTAAAAATGAATCAACTAAGGAAAATGAAATTATTGAACAACCAATTATTAGTTTTGATTTACCTATCGGTATGTCACTAAATAATAATAGTTATAGTATAGGAGATTTACAAACTAGGTTCCAAGTAATAGTATTTGAACATGATGGAGATACCTCAGGTAAAGCATTAGAACCAGATGAATATACTGTTACTTATACTAATGATGTTCCTGCTCGTGTTGTTGAAAATAATCAATTAGTTGAAACGACATCAAAAACTAAGAAGATAACAATTGATTTAGGTGAAGATTTTAAATTTAAACCTGGAATGAAGATACAGATTAGTTATAAAGGAACTAGTTCAATTAATGATACTAGCACAACATTATGGGCACCAGCATACTTTACTAGTGGAAAAATTATTGCTTTGTCAGCTGAAAATCCTTATGGAAATAGTTTTACTGTCGAATCCGCTACAGGTTCTAGTTACAATACACTTGTTGCTGACAGTGTGCTAGATGAAATTACTAATAAACCAGATGAAACCGGTGATGGATTAAAGTATCCAAATAGTAACGGAATCATTAAAATCAATGAACAAAATTATTTATCAATCTATAAACAAGTTAAAGGTATTTATGATGATGATTATTTAAATAATAATCAGATTGCTAAAACAGCTCCTGGCGAAGATTTGGATTATAAGATTGTATTTAAAAATGGTGAAAAATCAGATCGTGCTGTTAGTAAGGCGCGTGTTGTAGATATTTTACCATTTGAAGGTGACTCGTTAGTTAATCGTACAAATGATAACTATACTGCAAGGGTTACAAATCTTGATAAATCACCAATTTTAAATTATGTAGATTGTTTAACACCAGGTGTTTCTTATAAAGTCTACTATTGTGTTGGTGAAAGTGAAGATACTAAATGGGATGAATGGAAACAAGATGCCCGTACAAGTAAAACTGCTTCAGAAGAATTGCCAATTGTATATGGTAATATGGATGATGATGATTGGACAAGCGGCGCTCATCAATGGATAGAAGCATCAAATGATATTGATTTAAGACTAGTTAGTGCTATTGCTGTTGAATTTGATTTCTCTAATGCGCCATTAGAACCTAATCAGTCAATTGAATTGCATGTCAACATGTCTGCTCCTGAGTACAGTACTTCAGATTTAGAGAAAGTATCTGGTAAGTTAATGTCTAACTCTGCTTTAGTTGCAGTTAAACGTACTGGTCTAGATACTGTAAATGACAGTGATATTGTTGAAAATCTTGAAGTTAAAGCTGAAATTGCATTACCTAAAGGAACAATCGGTGATTATGCATTCTATGATATGAACCGTGATGGTTTACAAGATAGCAATGATTTACCGGTTCAAGGTTTAAATGTAACATTGCATAAATTTGTTACAACGATTAATCAAAATGAAGGAAAAGTAACTAAAGAATTAGATTCAGAAACAACTTTGACTGATGCCAGTGGTAAATATGAATTTACAAATCAAGATTGTAATGTTTTAAAAGATGGTAAGACGGATTCATCATCAACTAATCCAAATGATTATGTTGGTAACAAGTATTATCAGTATCAAGTTGAATTTGCTATTCCAGAAGATGAGTCTTTATATAAATATGAGCCAACTCAAAGATACGCTCAAGATGTTGATGGAAAACCACAAATTGAAGCTGATTCTAATATTGGAAATGATCTTAATAAGGATGATTATTGTAAGACAGAATTATTTACTTTGACCGCAACTAAACAAGCTGATGGCAGCTTAGTAGGAGAAACTAATTTAACATTAGATGCAGGATACGTTGCATTAGGATCTCTAGGAGATTTTGTCTGGTTTGATGAAAATAAAAATGGTATTCAAGATCCAGAAGAAACTGGTGTAAAAGATGTGATTGTAAATCTTTATACAGTAACTAATGGTGAGGTTAGTGGTACTCCAGAAAAAACTACTAGAACTGATGAAAATGGTTACTATTTATTTACTGATTTAGAAGATGGAAGTTATGTTGTTGAATTTGATATTCGTGGTGTTAAACCAACAATGGGCGGTGGACACGCGGAACGTTTCTACTTTACTAAAAATGGTGGAACAACAGATAGTGCAATTGATTCTAATCCAACTATTACTGATGAAAATAAGAATACTTTAATTGCTCGTAGTGAAGTAATTGATTTAGCTTATCATACAAGTGATATGACAATTGATGCTGGGTTAACAGTTTATAGTGCAATATCTGGTGTTGCATTTGAAGATCGTGATTATTCTGATATTCAAAATTATCAAGATAGTGATGGTAAAGATGTTGATATCAAATTACCTGGTACGATTGTTGAATTATATCGGGTTGATGAAGAATTTGGAATTGAAAATAATATCCCAACAGAATTAGTCGCATCTACTGTAGTTGGTGAAGATGGAAGCTATTTATTTGATTATTTAGATTCTGGAACATATGTTGTTAAATTCACATATCCTGAAGGATATAAGGTTATTGAAGCAGATGTTGGTGATGATGATACGCTTGATAGTGATGTGGCTTATCATATTGAGACTAATGAGAATAGGATGTCGGGATATACAGGAGTTATTAATATTCCTGTCAATACAAGAGTTGATAATGTTGATGGTGGTGCAAGATTGTATAGCAGTTTAGGAGACTATGTTTTCAAAGATGTTAATGCTGATGGTCTTCAAGATGAAACAGATATCGTGATGCCGGATGTACCAGTATATTTGTTTGCTAGACAAAAAGGTGAAGAAGTATGGACATCAATTGCAAATACAATAACTGATCAAGATGGTAGATATCGTTTTGATAACTTAAAGGGTTCAACTTATACTGGTATTGAATATCGTGTAATCTTTGATTTACCACTTACTACAAAATTGACAGTTCCATATGCTGGGGATGATCCAGAACTAGATTCTAATGCTTTAAATGAATATGTACCAGGACTTGGTTTCCCAACTCAAACTATTGATTTAGCATATAATACAGTAGATTTAACATGGGATGCTGGAATCGTTCAATCAAAAGGTTCTGTGGGTGATTATGTTTGGTATGATACAAATGTCAATGGCATTCAAGATGAAAATGGAACAGGTATTGAAGGTATTAAAGTTATTTTAGAAACTAATTTAACAGGTAATATTGCTGATGAAAATGATTGGCAAGAAGTAGGTACAACTTATACAAATAGCCAAGGATATTATATTTTCAATGAGCTATCAGAAGGATATTATCGAGTTAAATTTGAAATTCCATCAAAATACAAAGTTACATTGTCTACTCAAGGTGAAGATAGTGCTGAAGATAGTGATGGTATTTATAGCGAAGATGGAATTTGGTATTATACCCGTTCATTCTATTTAGATCAAGATGGATATGATATGACATGGGATTGTGGAGTATATGACCCAACAGATACAAAATTAACTAAAACAGGCAGCACTGCAACTGGTGATAGTTCTGATATAAATGGATATGTTGTCTTAGGATTTAGTTCAATATTGGCTTTAGGAGCAGTATACTTTGTATCAAATAAAAAAAGAAAAGCTAAAAAAGCTGAGAAAATCTAGCTAATTTATAAAGAGGCAGATTAAAACCTGCCTCTTTGTATGATAAATTAAAGTTTTTTGACTATTTGCTAATTTTATTGTTTTTTGTGATAAGAGTGTGATACTCGAATGCTATTATAAGTGTGTAAAAAGGAAATGGATTGAAAGATTTAAAGGGGGAATGACCTATGAAAAAGAAATTATTCAGATTATTAGTGGTTCTAGCGATGATTGTTATGCCAGTTACAGGAGTGATGATCAATGCTGAAGCTGCTTCAAATTTAATGTTAGGGACAGCTGTTTCTAACAATCCTGATACTAGAGTTTTCACAGTAAAAAACAATGGAGAAGCAACTACATTTGCATGGGAGGCAACTGGAACAGGTGAGACTAACGGTGTTAGTATTGCAAGAGGTGAAACTAAGCGAATTGAAGTACCTGCTGTAAATGGTAGTTCACATTTGACAGTATTAGCACAAGATGCTGCGGCCGTTCAAGAAATTGCTAGTTTAAATCAATACTATATTAATGTAACATTTAGTACAGTTGATGGGACAGAATTAATGAGTGCTAAAACAGTAACTTGTACTTATAACAATAATGGAACCTATACTGCACCAAGTACGATCACACTTGGAAGCAGTGTTTATGATATTAATGGTAATAACTATATATCTGTTCCTTATGGAACACGTTCAATTGATTTTAAGTATACAAAAAGAGCACAAACACCATATACTAGTACAGTTGCTTTGATTGATCAAGATGGTGTTGAGCATAAGATACTTTCTTATCAAGTAACAGAAGCTAATGGTGGTTCTGTTAATACACCAGAAACGTTCGTTTCAACAATCAATGGTAGAACTTATAAAAGAATTGCTGGGCAAAAAGTAATAGTAAGTCAAACTTATGCACAAGGTCAAATGAGATCAATTGTTCGCTATCAAGTTCAAGATGATGTAGCTAGTAAGCCATATAATATCTATATTCAATATGTAGATAAGGCTACTGGTAGTGCAATTTTAACGAAAAAATTGTTAGTAGAAAAAGATAAGACTGTTGATCATACACCATCTAAAACATTTATGAAGGGTGGAAAACAATACGAGGTAGTTGATGGAGCTAAAATCACTCATACTTTTGGTGATGCAACAAAAACATACCAAGTAGAATATAAACAAGTTATTACTGATGAAAATACACCACAACCAATTCAAGTAAATTATGTTGATTTAGCAACTGGAGAAGATTTACAAATTCATCAATATACAGTTGATTCTGGAAAAACAAAAACAATTGAAGTTGACACAACTGTTGAAATTGATGGTAAGACTTATGTTTTAAGTCCAAATCAAGAAAGTACAATTACTCATAAATTTGGTGAGGAAACTACAGAATACAATGTTTATTTTAATGAAAAAGGTTTAGAAGTTGATAAATATGAAGTATCTGTAACATATATGAATGTTTCAAACACATATGTAGGAGAAGATACATTATACACAACTAAATTAGAAGCCAATGTTGGTCAAGAACTAAATATTGAAGTTCCTGCACAATATGAGGCTAATGGAACAACGTATGTATTAATGAGCGGACAAGCAACTAGTTATTCACATGATTTTTATTCAACAAGAAGAAACTATGTAATGGTTTATCGTGATGTTAATGATACACAAAATGAAATAGAATTTATTCCTGGTGAAACTGGGACGGATTTGGCTGCTACTACTCCAGGAGGAACTAATTTTACAATCGATGGTGGAACTGGTAATCCAATGATTACTAATCCAGATGGAACAGTTACAACAGTAGATCAAGATGGACAAATCGTTCCATATGAGGAACCACAAACTGAAGTAGTTGATGAAAATGAAACACCATTGGCAAAGGGTGATAAGTCAACTAGTAATAATACTGCTTATGTAATCGGTGGAGGTTTTGCAACTGTTGCAATAATCGCTGGAATCATTGCTTTTGTAATCAAAAAGAAAAAGGCTCAACAGGCATAAATAATTTGATCATTCCTATCCTTAGTAAAAGCAATTCTTAATTGGATTGCTTTTTACATTTAATTATTACTAAGAAACATAGTTTAATTTAATGGACATATATTAGGGTGATTGTTATAATGTTAAGAAGAGTTTGCGGGTTAAAAAATAAATAATAAAATTATGTTATTTATGTTAATTTTGATAATTTTAGAAATTATTAATTATAATATTATTAGTGGGGGTGATTTAGTGAAACTTAAGGTTGATTTTTTTAATGCCTATGTGATTAAATTGGATGAAGATCATTGGCTAGATTTTAATATAATTAATTCACCCAAGTTGGCTAAATTATTAGCTTATATTATTTATCATCATCGTCGTAAATTAAGTTCTAATGATTTACAAGAATTAATGTTTGCTTCAGGTGAATCAAATAATCCAGCTAATGCGTTAAAGGCTTTGATTTATCGTTTGAGAACCATTTTAAAAAATAATTTAGGTGAGTATGATTATATTTTATCTTCACAAGGAACATATTATTGGAATCCTGAAATAGAGATGATTTTTGATGTAGATGACTTTACCTTGTATCATCGTTTAGGACGAAATGAGATTCATGATGAGGAAATAAGAGCTAAATATTATATGAAAGCTTATTATCGATATAGTGGTGAATTTTTGCCAATGATAGAAAATGTGGAAAAGTTATCGATTATTAGAGGTTTTTTGAACTCACAATTTTTAAATGTATCACGATTCTTGATTGAATTTTATTTAAAAAAGGAAGAGTATGGAATTATTGAAGAAATTTGTATGAAAAATTTAGCTGATAATTATCTTGATGAGAACATTAATGCTATTTTAGTTCTTG
>UMET01017416.1_pt1 | contig 11984 bp, 21 predicted proteins | sample 1964821 | NCBI WGS metagenome assembly UMET01 (sample SAMEA4836027, study PRJEB28245) | human gut metagenome | biome: gut microbiome; material: fecal sample | place: Denmark | collected 2008
ACGACGTCTACCCGGTCTTTACTCTCATAGCCGAGATAGGTGTGCTTCATCGCGTCTTTGACCCACTCAGGCGTAGCGAAGGTCTTGCCGCGGGCGATGAGGTACTCGCTAATTTCCGTGTACCACATGTGGCTGAGCGCGTTCTGCGACAGGCTGCGCTTCTCGCGCCACGGTTTGACTTGCAGGCGGAAGCATTGCCCGGCATCCAGCAATGGCTGAATCTGCTGGCCAATGGCCGCGAAGTTGCCGCGATGGAGTTTGATGCCGTCTGCTGGCAGAGTCATACGGCCTCCTTAACGGAAACCGCAGAATGCAGAAAATCGCAGGTGCATGTCTGCATCTGTGACAAGGCGATGAGTTCAGATTGTGGTCGCATTTAAGTCCCCTTAAATGCGAAGAAGTCACCGGAGTTGTTCAGGCTCCGATGACATGATTATGGCGGAGTGATTATGAAAAATCAAAGCGCAGTAACTAAAGAGTTTTTGAGATTTCAAGATCAAGATATTCCTTAAACTGCTCCACAGTCATAGGAAATTTTCTTGAAACAAAGATAGTGTTCTCAGCCTCTTTCATCGGGCCTGACTTATTATTATCTTCTGTTAGTATGAAAGTGTTCCCAATTCCTCTTGACCCGATCAGCATGTCAGCTTCATTGCCATAATAAATACCACGCTTTGATGATTTTATTTGGCGGAATGTTTTCTGAAAATAATCATCTTGATGAACAGATGCGAACCCGCCAACACCAAATCCACCAAACCGCTGTTCATCAGCAGGCACTGACTCATTGTAAAAACCAAAATAGCATAAGGGCTCTTCAAGCGACTGAGTCTCACTTACAAAGAATTCATAAAGAGCTTCCTTCCCTTCCTTGCCCACTAACTCCTGCAATTCACGAGACACCTCTAATGTTATCTGAAAGTTATAATCGCTAAGAAGCTCGTTGCTTAAGGAGATCCCACTCACATGTAAAAAATTCCAAGCATTGGAATCAACAATGATATTAATCACTTTAGAAAAACCTCCTGTTTAGGTCTGATAAGGTCATCAACACGTTAGGGCTTATTTTTTATTAGAATCAGCCATTTCCATGTACCGCGGATCGGATGCCCTTGGTAAATCTATCGACTTCTCGCGATAAAACTTCAGACGCTCAAGGAAGTAATCACGCAAATGCTCGGGCTGCTCACGCATCACCACCTCAGCGATAACCGGCATGTTCAGGCGCTCTTTGTACGCTACGCCACTGGCAGCCAGGTCCACGTTAGCCTTGTCCTGCTCTTCTTTCGATTTTTCTGCGATATTAAAATGTGACATTAATCTGCTGTTCTCCCTCTTTTTTTCCTCGTTTCGTAAGGAGACCTGTAACCATCTACAGGGGCCACATCATCAGCCTCAAAGCGCTTAGCGTTTGCTATATCGGATTGAAGCCAGTGTTTTTTATATCGCTTCCTCGCCGCTTTGTATTTTTCGGCAGGTGTCATTTCTTCGTTTGACATAAAAAATCCCCTTGAGTTATGGAGGGGATTATAGGTCAGGCCGCGATTTGTTTCGACTGGCATAGTTCCGGCAGGTTAGCCCTCACCAGTGCTACAGCGAACGGGGGCACAGCCAAAAATAAAAACCGCCTAACCTGGTTGAAATTCGTTCAATTTTATTTGCAGGTAAATTGCACTACATCACCCTGAGACATTTGAAAGAATCGGTAATCACCATCTCCACGTCTTTGTATAATATTGCCCTCTTTAGTCGCACCAGATGGGTATGTCTTTCCTTCCGGTTTTTCTGGCCTAATCTTGCTTGTGGTGTAAGAAATGGTCCCAAAGTTAACTGTTATTGAATTTCCGATGTCAGTTATATTTGCCTTTACTTCGCCGGATTTTACTTCATTTGAGGTCATACTCCTTGCTATTCCAGAGCATACATATTCCTTTGCTTCAACGGCATGGGGCATAAGAAAGCCAATTCCTAACAACGTGATCGCCAAATATTTCACTTTATCTTCTCCTTGATGAGTCCCCCTCGATACTTTGGGAGGGATTATACAAAAGAAAAGTGTGGTCATGGCTATTTTTGGTAATGTTATTCGATGATAATTCACTTTATTTTTTAAATCATAATGCTATATTTCTTTCACCCCTTGCTTGCAAGGTACAACGGAGGGTTGGCCGAGTGGTTGATGGCACCTCACTGATAATGAGGCGTACGGGCTATAAACCCGTACCGCGGGTTCGAACCCCGCACCCTATTTAAGGGGTCGACAAATGTCGGCCCCTTCTTCGTTTTATACATCAAATTTGGCTCTACCCGCACCGCATTCCTACCTGCTAAAACTTCATCAATCACCTGCCATTGCGTAGCCGAGATTACCGCCGTCGCTTTGCGCTGCTGCTTTGCTGAGTATTTCGCTTATCTGGTGCAGGCGATCGAGTGATACAGGGCCGTGCGCCGGGTGGTTGTTAGTTTTCATGGTGTACTCCATTCATCTTCAATCGCTACGCCAAGGCGATGCAGCCAATCGGCCAGTTTCAGCATTGACTCCCTGTCACTCATACCGCTGGGGAAATCGTCCAGCGCGACTACAGGTTTGAATGCGCCATAACGGTCGCGCTCTACGGTGACGTATTGCTCCAGCGTTGTTCCGCGAAAGCTGGACGTATGCCTGACGAGATACTTTGAGACCTTCTCTCGCGCCTCTGGGTCATATTTGTATTCAACGAGAGTCACGCTGCTACGCCGGGAATCTATGCCGAGGAAGTTGAGTAGGCTAGCCATCACGCCCCCTCAACCTTTGCATAAACGATAACGCCATCATCTGGACGCGGGCGCGGCAAAAAGATACCAGGACGAGGCCACAGCGCAATAAAACGTGACTCGCTGCGTTCAAGCCTATAAAAGGCTGACTCGCTCATAACCCCTACAGGGAGTAGTTTTATTTCATCCTCAAGCGATGCCAGCGCGATACGCGCCAGCTCTTTCTGTTCGCTGTTAGTGAGCGTTTTAACTTCACCGTTAAGATATGCGGCGATAAGCTCTCTGGTAATAGTGGTCATAGCGTCATAAGCTCCATTTTCTTGATGATTTCAGCTTGTGATTCTTCCTCATCTTCAGAAGTAGTCAGCGCCACATCATCGAACGCAGAACGAACCATATCGACCTCTTCTTCGGTGAAAAAATCATCGCGATAGTCGGCCCATAAAACAGAAGAAAGACGACCACCCAGAATCTCGGTTGCCGCTGATACCGCTGGCTCTTCACCATCCTTGAAATCGACGACAAAAGTTACCTTACCCATCATTCCCCCTTACCGATGCCAGCGGCGCGGTCAATTCTTTCAAGTTCAGCCAGAATAAGTGCGCCAGCTTTCACAAGGTCACGGCGTGGATTTGTCGGCTTCCACCATTCTGGTGTCCACGGCCAGTCAAATGGAATGCGGTTAAATGGATGGATGGCATTCAGTACGTAGCATGAGGATGCCCACAGTAACTGCGATTTGCTGTACTGGTCATCATGCTCAGGCGTCCATCCCTCAGCTGATTGATGGCGTTGACGCTCTGCAATTACTGACTGAACGGCATTGGATGGCGATTTCACCCCCTGCGCCAGTACTTCAGCAAGGAAAGCGTCGGTGGCTGGGGTTTCGCTGTGGTGTAGGGCATCGTTGATAATCATTGCAGCAACACCAGCCTGCCCTGCATCCGTGACCGACACATGCTCAAGAGTTACGGCCATTGCGTGTTTCAGCTCCGCATTCTCCGCTGCCAGCGCCGCGCACTTTGCCTCCGCTTCAGCAAATTTACGCACAAGATACTCGGCGTTGGTTTCGTTAACCTTCAGATCGCGTGGAATGCACTTGCCACGCAGAAAACCTTCCATCTCAAATAATTTCATACCCCTACCCTCCCCCAAACCATCAATACACGCTTCATAGCCGCGCTGTTGCGGCACTCCTGGCAGATCACGTTTGTGTCCGTCCGCTGAATTAACTTCGACTTACCCTGCTTCATGCCAGGTATCGTGTCAGGGGCGAAGCGCATTCCGTAGCTGGTCAGGCTGTAAAGGCGCTGGCCGTATTTTCCTTCGCAGCGGATCAGGCCGTCTGCCAGCAGCGTGCTCACCGTTCCGGATATCTTTTTGGTGTCCATGCCGATAAGCCCTGCCAGTTTGGCGTTGTTCAACCCTGGGTTGTTGCGCAGGGCTGCCAGCACCTGCTCACGGATTGTTATGTTCATGTCACACCATCCCGTTCGACTTGTTGCGGTTGTACTTGGCCAGCAGCAGCTGGATCGGCGTCGGCCCTTGCTCGGCAGCTGGTGCGGCAATAGCCCGGCGTACCGGCGGCACTGGCTTACCCTCGGTGACGCGCCTTTCCCACATGTCCAGCAGATCGCCTGCCTCGCGTGCCAGTTCACCATGCGTTAACTGGCGCTCGGTGCTGCGGTGGCGCAATTCTACGCAAATGTGGTACATGACCGGCTGCGACCATGGAAATTGCTCGCTGGAGATGAATTCGAACGAGCGGTTACGCCAGTCCCAGTATTCGGCGATCACCTGGTCAACGTTGACGCCCAGCGCGCCGCCGCTCTGCTTGCACCAGGCGACGAACTGGCCCGGCGACGGCAGGAATGGGCGCTCCTGGCGGCGGGCAATGCGCATGCCGGCATCGACCTGAGCCATGGTGTGGATCCCGTTCTCCTGAAACGCCAGCAGCCACTGACGGCGGAATTCGTTCAGGTCTTCCTGGGTGCGGAAGTTCGCCATGCTGGCCGGGAACGCGGCGCGCAGCTCGTTGAACAGCTTGTTGAATACCTGCGCCACCTGCTCGACCGGCGCGCACTCCTGGTACTGCTCTGGCAGGTTATGGGCCATGCGGCTCATCTGCTCGCGGTCGTGGTTACGCATCTGCTCTGCAAGAGATTTCATCGGATCACCCCATAGGCCCAGTCAGTGTTGTTGAAGTCCAGATCTGGCTTGACAGCGCGCTGCTCACCTCCGGCGTTACGCTGCATTGTCAGCTTGTCCCACTGCTTACGCAGGCTTTCGGGACTCAGGATGTTGGTCTGCCAGAAGTGGTGTTTGCTAGCCCAGTCATACAGCGCGCAGATGTCCTGGTGCGACCGGTTGTCTATCTGGCGCATCAGGCGAACAGTGTTAGACCAGGAGGTCATGTCCGGGGCTTTGCAGGTTGGGTTAATCAGCTTCACCCTGGAGGAAATCCACTTAGCTGTCTCGAGGTCTTCAGCAGAGCCCCACTTCGCACCGGATGGTGTGTAGACCGCAGCTTCAGGATGAGTTGATAAAAATTTCTTCAGACGTGCGTCAGAGGATTCGTCAGAATTCTCGGACGAAGATCTTTTAATACTGTTCTTGTTCTTGTATTGGGTGTCTACCGTTTTCGGGAAGGTTATTCCTGATTTCGGGAAGGATTTTCCCGTTTTCGGGAATTTTCTTCCCGTTTCCGGTTTGTCTAAAATCCATGCTGAAAGGTCAGTGTTTACACCGACGATTTTCATCATGCCCTGCTTCTGTGAAAAGATGATTTTGCGTTCTGCGAGAGACTTAAGCGCGTCCGATACATGCGTATCGCTCAGGCCCGTAAGCTCGGCAATAACCGTATTTGTCACGCGGTCCTGTTTCTTGTTCCAGCCGTAGGTAAGCCAGATCACCGCCTCAAAACATTGCCATTCCCGGCCTGACAGTCTCAGGCGAGGCTTAAGCTGTTGGATCTCGTTAGCGACCTTGGTATACCCGTTCGACAGGTCGGCCATACGACCTCCCGGTTGTTCGGTTTTATTTGGGAAATTGATTATTTCAGCGGTGTTTGACATACTTACTCCCGTTACTTGGCGTAACACAGTGTGATAAGGGCCTTTGAAGTTACCGCTTCAAGGGCTTTTTCTTTTCTTGTGCCTCTCATATAACCCCCAGCATCGATGTAACCATCGTCATCAGCGTTCCTACCTGCTCCGGCATGAGGCGGAACAGCGACGCTATACCCTCGCTTACCTCTTTGAGCTTCTGATGCTCTGGAGCGTCCAGCAGCACGGCCTGTTTAGCCTCGGCACACTCTTTCATCGCAGAGGCGATCAGCGACATCGTGTCGTTCTGCGGCGCCAGACGGTTTCGGTACTCCAGCGGCAGGACCGACATGATTGCCGGGGCCAGCTGGCGAATGTTGTTGGCGGCGTATTCGGTATCACCATCAATCCATCGAAACACTTTCTGCATCTGGCGGTGCGAGTCAGTCGGGATATCCAGACCGGTTCCGCCGGACGCCCGCCACTCTTCCACGATCAGCGCGGCGACAAATTCACGGCTTCGGCAATCAGCTGCCCAGGCGCGAACAGCTGCGCGGATCCCATCGATGTTTAACGCCGTGGAATCAGGCTCCCGGCGATTCTGGTAAATCATCGCCGTTGGCGAAAATTTGTTACCTTGTTGATACGCAAGTGAATGCATTGCTTTCCCTTTCGTGGTTAGGCCGCAGTATCACGCGGCGATGCGAATACCAGGCTTTCTTTTAGGACCGGAGCCTGGCGGTGAAAATTCTTCGTGCCTTTCTCGATAGCAGATGCCATTTCTGGAGATGCCCGGCGATTTCCGTAGGCGATCTGGTCCAGGTAACCTGGCGTCGTGTTAGCCAACTTTGCGAGCTGCGCCCATTCGTCGGTAGTGGCGGCCTTGCGCCAGCGGTGTAGTTCAGTGCTCATTGGTGTCTCCGGGTGAGTCGTTTGATTTGGAGTTTAGCGTTATGCTAAATACTACGCAAGCATCATTTAGCAATTTGCACATTTATCATTTTGCTAAAAGCAGTAACAATGCAGGTATGGAAAATAAAGAAATCAGAAAAGCCAACCTGGAAGCGCTGTACGAGAAGCGTCAGCACGAGTCTGGAATGACCAAAGCGCAGTTTGCCGAGCTCATCGAGACAAGTCCGGCTGCGCTTAGCCAGCTACTGGGACCAAACCCTCATCGCAATATCGGCGATAAGATGGCTCGCAAAATTGAAACTGCGCTTGATCTGCCTTTTGGCTGGATGGATGTTTTACACGCCAGTGAAGAACCTTCGAACGTTTCATTTCGAGGACTGAACGAGACAAAAGGAAGTTATCCTGTAATCAGCTGGGTAAGCGCGGGGCAATGGATGGAAGCTGTAGAACCTTATCACCGAAGAGCGATAGATCGCTGGTATGACACGACTGTTGACTGCTCAGAAGATTCATTCTGGCTGGACGTTAAAGGGGATTCTATGACCTCCCCGGCTGGACTGAGCATACCCGAGGGAGCAGCGATACTTGTTGATCCTGAAGTCGAGCCGCGCAACGGAAAGCTGGTTGTCGCGAAGCTAGAAGGCGATAACGAAGCGACCTTTAAGAAGCTTGTAATCGATGCCGGCAGACGCTTCCTAAAGCCCCTTAACCCCGCATATCCAATGCTAGAAATTAATGGAAACTGCAAAATCATCGGCGTTGTGGTTGATGCCAAAATACTAAACATCCCATAACCTCACGCAAAACCCCTCAAGCCCGCCATCGCGCGGGCTTTTTTACGTCCCGAATTCCTTCGCTGTAAATTTTTAATCGCTTATTAATCAATACGCTAAATAAAACCATTCAACAATTTAGCATTTTGCTATTGCGCATAATTTAGCATCACGCTAAATTCACCCCATCGAAACGAAACATCGACAGCTGAGCGAAGTTAGCCAGCAGCGAAGTGGAGATTCGGTCAGTCGAACGGCGCGACAGTAAACCATGCGTCGGACCATAGGCGGGCTCAGGAGGAGCGGCAATTATGGCAACACGATTTACCAGCAGCTCTTTACGAGGGGCTGACGGTAAGTCAAATGTCGCCATCAAGTTGATGGCTTAAACCAAGAGGGTAGTCAAATGTTCGGACTGTTTAAGAAAAAAGCACGCAAGGCGATCGTCGAAGTGAAGAAGATGGAAAACCGCGACGCAGTTGAAGCAACGGTGTGGGGCTGTTACTCGATCGCTTATGCAGACGGTACTTGTGATGCGTCAGAAATTGCAACGCTGGAGAAAACCATTCAGGCAAAACCAGCGTTCTCTGCTTTCGCAGGTGAGATCGCCATCATGAGCAGCAACATTCGCGCACAGTACGAAGCGTCCCCTCGCTCTGCTAATGCCCAGGCAATGCGCGAACTTGCAGATGTGGCAGATACTCCAGACGCAGTTGATGTGCTCTGCCTGTGCCTTGACGTAGCCGATAACGACGGCATCGGCGAAGACGAAGAAAAACAGCTGAAGAAAATCGCTCAGGCTCTTCAGTTATCACTCGACGCTTATATCTGATGGATAAATTGCGCTGGTTGATTATCGGCGTCCTCCTCTTCCTGGTGATTGCTGTCGATTTCACCGGGAAGTTGATGTCGATGCTGGCTGACGGGGTATTAGTGGCAGGTGTAATTGCTCTGGCTTACCCAATGATTAAGCGAAACACATAGCCCTCTCCGGAGGGCTTTTTCATACCTCAGTCGCTTCACCGAGGCGGCTTAGTTATGAAAACCGGCGGCCATCCACCGCCCATTGAAACACTGAATAAATGCGTTGAAGTCTTGTATTAACCGTTCCGTTCGCCGCGATAAGGCCAAGAGGATTTATGAGTGATTTGGAGTTGGGCTTAAAGATATACGCATTATGGTTTGTCGGGACGTTTCTGCTCGGCATAGCAATCAACTCGCTGACGAAAAAAGAACATCGCCAGCCACTTTCAAAACTAGCCATTGACCATGTACGCATGTCTTCCGCAATAACCATTGTGGGCCTGATTGTGTGCGGTATGGGCTGGTTCTTATTCAAGGTGGTGTGAGATGACAGTCACCCACAACGGCAAGCAGTACACCGCCAAAAAGCTCAACGATAACGAGTGGCAGCTGACGTCGGTATCTAACCCGCGTGAAAAGCTGACGATGAACCGCCAACAGATGAATATCGCTGGCCTCCTGGAACAGGTTGAGGTGAAGGCATGATCAACCACTACGGCACCACCCCGCTCATTCGCCAGTGCGTCACGCCCGGCATGATGGCATTGCATGAAGGCCGCACATATCGCGTCTCAGCAGTCATTCAGGAGCGCAAATGGGTATACCTGCACACTGACGCAGAAATAATCCGACTCAGTGACTGCGTGATTGACGTCCTTCTTGACGGTCACGGCAACCCTATCCAGCACTAACCACCCTATTCAACCGTTCGGCCTGGCATTACGCGGGCGGGATCTGCACATCCAAATTTCAGGAGAAACCATGAGCGAAGTAACGGACTTAACTGTCATCGAAATCAAGCCGGAACAGGCCCCAGTGCTTTACGTAGCGGGCGGCCTTGACGCGTACCTTGAGCAAATCCGCCAGGCTGTAAACGAAGTGTCGGACCTGTCCACGAAGAAAGGCCGTGACCGTGTTGCCTCTCTGGCAGCGCAGGTGTCCCGCAGCAAGACGGCAATCGAAAAGCCGGGCCGTGAGTACCTGAAGCGCCTGAAAGAGGCTGTGCGTCCGGCTGAGGCCGAAATTAAGCGATTCGTTGATGCCTGCGACGAGCTGCGCGATGCGACCCGCCGCCCACTCACCGAATGGGAAGCCGAGCAGGAACGCATTAAGGCTGAAGAAGCCATGAACGCGATGCACGCCGAAGCGCTGGAGATGAACATCAGGTTCGATCAGGAGCTGGCTGCCAAGTTCGAAGCGGACCACGAAATGGCTCTACTGATGAACAAGGATTTTGACCGTGACCGCGAAGAGCAGCGCCGTCTGGCGGAACAGGCTCAGCGTGAACGTGATGAGCGGCTGAAACAGGAAGCGGCAGAACAAGCCCGCCGCGATGCCGAAGCGAAGCACAAAGCGGAGATTGAAGCCGCAGCGCGCCGTGAAGCCGAAGAGAAAGCCCGCGCTGAACTGGCGGAGCGCCAGCGCGTCGAAGCGGAACAGTGTGCAGCTCGCGAGAAGCAGGAAGCGGAAGCCCGGGCGGAACGCGAAAAAGCCACGGCGGTTGAAGCCGAGCGCCTGAAGGCCAAACAGGCCGAAGATGCCCGCCTGGCCGAAGAGAAGCGCCTCGCCGATGAGCAGGCAAAGCGTGAAGCTGACGTTAAGCACCGCAAGACGGTCGGCACCAACATCGTTAACGCGCTCACCAGCCAAACCAGCTTAACCCGCGAGCAGGCTATCGAAGTGCTTACCGCTCTGAAAGATGACCTGATCCCCTGCGCGAAAATTCATTACTGAGGCAACCATGAACGCATACCTCACTTACGACCGCATCGAAGATCGGCGCTGGGCTGAGCAGCAGATCACCGACGAGAAAGAGAAGTGGATCGACGACCGGGCGCAGAAAATCATCGACATGATGCCTAAAGAGCCGTCCGGCCTCTTCCACTTCACGATCCCGATAGACTCCAGCCCATACGAAGGGCTTCGCAGCGATAAAGCTGGCGAGGCCTACAACGATTTCATTTCGGTAGTTGCTTACGCCCAGGCGGAATACGACTGGGAACACCGTACCGGCTGCCCGTTTTAATTTTTGAGGGATTTAACAATGAGTACTGCACTTTCCACCATGGCCGGGAAACTGGCCGCACGCCTCGGCATGGATGCCGGTACAGACCTGATGAATACGCTGAAGAATACAGCGTTCAAAGGTGGCAACGTCACGGACGAGCAGTTTACAGCCCTGTTGATCGTCGCCAACCAGTACGGCCTGAACCCATGGACCAAAGAGATTTACGCATTCCCAGATAAAGGCGGGATTGTCCCGGTCGTCGGCGTTGATGGATGGGCTCGCATTATCAACGAGCATCCTCAGTTTGACGGCATGGAGTTCTCTTACGACAAGGAGGAAGGCGCGTGTACCTGCAAGATTTACCGCAAAGACCGTAAGCACCCGACCATCGTCACCGAGTACATGGGAGAGTGCAAACGCAACACTCAGCCATGGCAGTCCCACCCTACCCGCATGCTTCGCCACAAGACGCTGATCCAGTGCGCGCGTCTGGCCTTTGGTTTCGCTGGCATCTTCGACCAGGATGAGGCAGAGCGAGTAATTGAAGGAACAACGGCAGAGGTTCATGCGGGCCATGAATCAGATAGCCGCCGCCCGGAACTGATCGCAAAAGGTGAGTCCGCCGCGCGCCTTGGAACCGTTAAGTATCAGGAGTTCTGGGTGGCGCTGAGCGCCGAAGAGAAACAGGTGATCGGCGCAGTTGAGAAACGACGCATGTATGACATGAGTCTTGCTGTCGACAACGCCGAACCTGTCAATGTCGCAGAGACGGAGGCTGAATGATAGAGCAACGCACCCCTGAATGGTTTGCTGCGCGCTGCGGCAAGGTCACAGCCAGTCGCCTGGCTGATGTCATGGCCCGGACTAAGTCGGGCTACTCCACCAGCCGCCAGAACTACATGGCCGAGCTGATTTGCCAACGGCTGACCGGGAAGCTGGAGGAAGGGTTTTCGAATGCCGCGATGATGCGCGGCACTGAACTTGAGCCAGTGGCACGCGAAATGTACGCGCTGAATGAGTTCAATGCGGCAATCACTGAAGTTGGGCTCATCGATCACCCAACCATACCCGGATTCGCAGCCAGCCCGGACGGACTTGTCAACGACGACGGGCTTATCGAAATCAAATGCCCCAACACCTGGACCCATCTTGAAACGCTGAAAACTGGTGAGCCAAAGCGCCAGTACATGCTGCAAATGCATGCACAGATGATGTGCACCGGGCGGAAATGGTGTGATTTCGTTAGTTTCGATGATCGCCTGCCGCCTGACCTCGCCTATTTCAAGAAGCGGATTCATTTCGATGAAGAGCTGGCGCGCGAAATCGAATCTGAGGTTAAGAGCTTCCTTGCAGATCTGGAATCGGAAATTCAGAAAATCACAGAGCGTGCAGCATGAAACGCACACCATTTTACCGCAGGCCAGGGCGCACCGGGCAATTCTCCGGCCTTCGTGAGCGCGTTATCTGGAT
>UMET01010952.1_pt1 | contig 11895 bp, 10 predicted proteins | sample 1964821 | NCBI WGS metagenome assembly UMET01 (sample SAMEA4836027, study PRJEB28245) | human gut metagenome | biome: gut microbiome; material: fecal sample | place: Denmark | collected 2008
CAAAGAAATCTATAATTGATTTCCACTTTTTGAGTACGTTCTTTGCCGGTTCCCTCTGCTTGATACACATATATACTGTCAATCAGTTCAACCAGCATAGAACGGTTTAACTCTGTTACGTTTTCATACTTGCGTATGGTTTCTAAAAATTGGTTTGTATTTTTCGTCTTGTAGTCCTCGGCTTCGATTTTCTCTTTTAATGCCTTACGCCTTTCTTCAAGTTCTCTCTGCTCATTTTCATAAGTTACAGACATTTTCTCAAAACGTCCATCAGAAATCTTTCCTGCTACATTCTGCTCAAACAGCTTCATTATGATACTGTCAATTTCAGCAATACGCTTTTCTGCCAGTTCCAATTCCTGTTTAAACTGCTTGATTTTCTTACCGCCGCCGGATTCACTCAACACCCTCATTTCTTCAATGAACTGGTCGCCTAATGTTTCCATATTCTTGATATGCTTTTGAATGTCGTCCATGACAATCTTCACTAATGCGTCATAGGAAATTGCATGAGTTGTGCAGAGGTTGCTGTTTCTGGCATATGTCCTGCAACGAAATCTCGGCTCTCTCCCGTTTAGATTGGAGAACGCCATATTGCGTCCACAGTCCGGGCATTTTACAAGCCCCACAAACATATTTGGTCGTCCAGTCTTATTTGGTCTTTTCTTTACACTGATGAATTTCTGTACCAGTTCAAAGGTTTCTTCATCAATGATAGCTTCATGGGTGTTTTTTACAACAATCCAATCTTCCTTAGGAACCGCTACCAGTTTTCTGTTCTTGAATGATTTTGTCTGTGTCTTGTGCGATACCATATGACCGAGATACACTTGATTTTCCAAAATCATCTTAACATTTTTTCCAACCCAGTCGGTAGGGAATCGGAACCCTGTGCTTGTTTCCAGCGTGCCATTCTTCATTGCTCTGTAGGCTCTCGGAATCAAAATCTTTTCTTCACACAATGTTCTTGCTATCTGATGAACACTGTTTCCCTGTTTCGACATTTCAAAAATACGCTTGACGATAGGCGCTGTTTCCGGGTCTATCAGTAGTTTACGCTTATTGTTCGGGTCAACCCTATAACCATACGGAGCGAATGAACCGCAGAACCCGCCACTTAAAGCAGTTGTTTTCTTGACGCTTCGGATTTTCTTTGAGGTATCACGTGCATAATACTCATTCATAATAGATTTGAATGGCATCATCTCGTTATCCTCATATCTTGTGTCAACATCATCATTCAGTGCGATAAAGAGAATGTCATTGTTCGGGAAGATTTCTTCCACGTAATACATGAACATGGCATTGTTGCGTCCAAACCTTGACATATCCTTTACCATGATTCCACTAGGCTGTGTATCTTCCATAGCGTCCTCAATCATGCGGTTCAAATCCGGTCTGTTAAATGTAGTGCCGGAATAACCATCATCTACATACTCGTCAATGATTTCAAATCCTTTTTCTTTTGAATAATATCGGAGCATTTGTAACTGATTAGTGATACTGTTGCTTTCCTTATCAGCGTCGCCATCATCTTTGGATAAACGTGCGTATAATCTAACTCTTAATCTTGCTTGCTGTTTTGTCATTTTTACTCCTTTCCAACAGCAAACAAACAACTTATATCCTGTTAATATTATACCACGCTACATGATTTTTTTCAGCCGCTTATTACACTGTTTTGAATTTAATATCCATTGTTTTCCTGCTCGATTTCCTTTTGAATCAGCCTTTTAATCAAATGCTGCAAATCCACTGTTCCGGAGAACACTGACGTTACATAAAAGGTTGTATTTCCTATTTTTACCGTATTGGACTGTACTGTTTTTCCTATAATCTCACCTCATTTCTTCCAACAAAAAAACACCATTTCTGGTGTCTTTCTGCTAATCCGCACTGATTACTTTGCGTTCATATTTATTTTCCTGCAAATCAATCTCCGCATAAACCATATGGCTGTCATTAAGTTCCGTCTGTCCTGTCTGAATACAGGTTGTCTGATAAATCTGGTTTATCCACTTTCCTTTTTCTGTATCAGGACTTTCATGTATATGTCCATGCAGAGAGAGAAGCGGTTGTTTTTCTTTCAGAAATTCGTAAATATCAACAGAGCCTATATCCAAATCTTGATAGCGCAACTGTCCTAACCTCAATCCCGCAGGCGGCATGTGCATAATGTAGACGGTTTTCTGCATATCGTCCGGCAATGGAAGTTTCTTCAGCACATCACACATATGCGGTAATTCTGTTCTGGAATATTCCAGCCAGTTGTAAATCCTGTCATAATCTATCGCATTGGAGATTCCAGCTACAGGACTTAACTGACGCTGCGGAATATAATGTGTTTCCGTAACAACCCTGTCCTTACAGCCAAACGGGTGGTCTAAAATATAGTTCATGCCAATAAATTCATACCCATTGACAGAAACTTTCCTGCCAGCCATATTGCAGACATTTTCAAATCTGTTGCAGAGATTGTCGAACATTTCATCTGCTGCCAGTAAATCATCATTTCCAAGCATGGCAAGGTATGTGATGTCCTGCTTTTTCAGTTTCTCAAAATATTCATAAAGGAATCCATTGATAAAAAACGGCTGCTCACTGTGGCGGTCACATTTTTTTGGTAACATATCCCCACCATTTACAATGACTTTGATTTCCTTTTCAATGGCTACCTCCAGAATCTTACTGTACTTCTTTTTATCTCCGTGTAAATCTGTAACATACAATATCTTCATATCACTTTCTACCCCTTTTATTACAGCATTTCTTTCAAATCATATCTAAAAGTATATCATATCAGGGATAGATTTTCAGCAGCTTATATCTGACATACAAACTGCAAAATTTTTACCTTATACACCTCCTTTGCAGTGTTTTCTTGAAGCAGATAAATGGCTCTGGCAAGCGCCACAGGACTTTCACCTTTCCCATTCTGATGGGCAGAACCGCGTCATGCGGGTGTATCATTATCCAGATATACAGGTCATGGCTAAGCGGCCATTCCACAAGTCGCTCCCGGATCACTGCATGAATCGCTCGCTTTTTCAAGGTCATGGCGTACAGTTTCCGCTGGCTCGCTGCATATCAAACGTATTTATCTGCTTTATTCAGTTGTCAAAGAGCTACCGACTGTATTTGCCAGTCTATGAAAATCCACTACCTAGATAATGGACTTTCATAGATTGACAAGCGGAGCAGAGGAAAGGGGAAAATGCTCCGCCCGTCTGAATGATTAGATTACGACTATCTCAAAGTTTGCAATCATATCCATGACTGCTGCCTGTATTCTGCCTTTTAATTCAGAATCCACTACCATGTAGACGTTACCGTATTCGTCATACAATTTGCGTAAGCTCAACTTTGATATGTACCCGTCATGGAAATCCAAGATTTCCTGTATTGCAGTTTCATCACCATTCGTAGCCGCCACAATCACAGCAAACGGTATATGTTTTTGGTCTTTGTCCATGCTTATTCCTCCTCCATCATTTTTCGTAATTCTTCCAGAGTGCTTGTCCTGTGACGGTAAACAGTAGTGCGTACCACGTTCATAAGCTCTCCGATTTCTGCGTCAGACATATCCATAAAGTATGACAACAAAATGATATTGCGTTTTCTCTCTGGCAAACATTTGAGTGCTTTACTTAACTGGTCGTCAGATACTTGTACTTCCATGCCAAGAACATTGAACGCTGTATAATCGCTGGAATACTTGTCATAAACGCCTGCTTTGTTCAATTCCAAATCTGAAATTTCAGAAAACGGAACTTCATGTTTCAAGCGTCTTGAAATATCACGGTTATACTTCATTGCTGCTCTTTTAATGACTTTCTTTGTAAGGCAATCAAACTGTGCTTGAATAGCCTGCTGGAAAGAAGATGACTTCATGCCGATTCACCTCCTTTCTGCGTGAGAGTAGATGAGGTTGTTTTCCCTCTATCCCCCTTTCCGCACAGTAGCTACCCACGCAGCAACTATTTGTTGCGTTTTCAGAAAAGATTTTGAAAAAAATTTTTAAGCAGCAAAAAAGCACAAGGACATAAAAGAAATGCTGTTCTTGTGCTTTTAAAATTGTTCCTGCTATGTAATGTAAAAAACCACATTCAAGAGTATATTGTGCCGCTTTGAAAGCTAAGATTTTTTTGACAATAACAGATATGTTGAAGATTGTCGATTATACAGGTCTTTCAATGCGGCTACCTCCCAGAGCCGCCAAACAAAACCAATATGCTATTTTTCATTGTTGGAAAAAGAAAAAGGCGGCTTTCCAAACCGCCATTTAAGTAAAGATATTTTTTGACACGCAAAAATGGTACTGTTAATAACGGTTTTTTTTATTTACCGCAGGGCAGTACCTTTTTGCTTTTATACGCATAATAGGAACTATCAAACCATGCTATACGTTTTTCTGTACCTGTTAGAAAATCAACAGGAACTGTAGAATATAGTGAGGTGATTACATATGCGTAAAAAGGAAGATAAGTACGATTTTAGAGCCTTTGGTCTTGCCATCAAAGAAGCTCGTATGAAACAGGGTTTAACCCGTGAACAAGTGGGAACAATGATTGAGATTGACCCACGTTATCTAACAAATATTGAAAATAAAGGGCAGCACCCAAGTTTACAGGTATTCTATGACCTTGTATCATTACTCAATATTTCCGTTGATGAATTTTTCCTGCCTGTGTCTGATCTGGATAAAAGTACCAGAAGACGACAGTTGGAAAAGCAACTTGACAACCTTTCCGATAAGGATTTAGTTATCATGGAAAGTGTTGCTGACGGAATCATCAAGTCTAAGGAAGTGGAGGGAAATTAACCCTCCATTTTTATATTCTTCTTAAATGAGTGTGTACCAGTTAAAATAGCTGTAATACAAGCGATTATATGGCTAATCAAAACTGCAATCCATATACCATTTAAACCAAGTCCGATATATGAAAAAACATAAGCTAAAGGTATGCGAACAACTAAATAATAGAAAATCATCAAAATCATACTCTTTGTAGGTTTTCCCATTCCATTCAAGCAGCCTAAATAACAATTTGTTACGGTATTTAATACATATCCAATACTAATAATAATGAAATATTCTTCTACAATCTGTGCTACAGGGTCGCTTGAAACAAATAAGCCTGCTAATTGTTTTGAAAAAATAATAATCAGAATTGAAAGTATAAATAAAACCGTAATCCCATATTTCAAGGATAATTTTAAATAGTCTTTTGCTCTGTCAACTCTTTTTGCACCAATACATTGTCCAACAATGGAAGTCAAAACCATATTAAATGCCATTGCAGGATAAAATAATATTGTTTCTAATTTTCCTGTAATGCCATATGCTGCAATGGCAGAAATACTATAAGTGCTGACAAGCGAAGTTAAAAAAGTGGTACTAATTGCCGGAATACTTTGCTGAATTACAGATGGTACAGCACTTTTTATTAGTGGGATAATTTCTTTTTTATCAAAATCCGCAAATGAAATTTTAAAAACATTTCGTTTCTTAATATAAATAATCATAAAAATTAAACACATTGATTGTGAGAGTAATGTCGCAATCGCAGCTCCATGAAATCCTATTTTAAGAATGAAAATAGGGTCTAAAACGATATTTAAAATTGTCGATATAAGCATAGCAATCACTTGAAATATTGTATTTCCAAAACTACGAAGAACCGCTGTAAAATATAAGTAAAGATATACAGCTATGTAACCTAAAATGTAAATTGATAAATAATCTCTTGCCATGTTCATTGTTTCCGCTGGCGTATTTAATGCTGCTAATATAACAGGCAAAAACAATTCCAAAATAAAAGTAATGAACAAAGAAAAAATTACTGCAATACAAAAGGACGTAGAAATCACTTTCTTTTTCTTTTGTTCGTTTCTAGCTCCTATTGCCTGCGAGAGCAAAATAGAAATTCCATTTGTTGCTCCCATCGCAACAGAAGTCAAAAGTAGTACGATAGGTGTAGAATTAGTTAATGCAGCATACGCTAATTCTCCGAGTAAATTTCCAATCCAAAGACTGTCAACCAAGTTATAAGCCATATTTAAAAACATGGCTACAATCATAGGTAGTGTCATTGCCAGCAAACATTTTTTTGTATTTCCGTTTATAAAATCTAGTTTTGTGTTCATATAATTCTCCTTACTGAATGAATATCATTCATTTATTATTTAAAAATTTTCCCTGCCCGTAAAAGCAGGGGAAAGATTATAGCTTGAATAAGTCAAATAAAATTGCTTTTATCTTTCTGTTTTTTTCTTCTGGTGTTAAATTATCATCTGTCAAAATTCCAAGCTGACCGTATACACAAAAATTAGCATATGATTCTACATCAGAAATATTAAGTTCTCCTGTTACATTTGCTTTTTTTATCAGCTTTACAACGACAGGTACTAACTTTTTGCATATACTTAAAGAGAGCAAGTCGTGAAAAGTTTTATTTTTTTCATCATGGAATGTATCATAATATGTATCATTTGTGCTTTCTGATAATACTTCCATATGATTTAAAATATCCTTTATGGAATCCTGTTCGATATTGATGTTTGTTTTTAATTTATCGACTAATATATTTGCATACTCATTGACTGCTGTTTGAAAAAGAATATCTTTTGATGGAAAATAGCGGTAACATAGTCCTTGTGCCACTCCGATTTCTTTTGCAATATCAGATATGGACGTTTTTTCATATCCTTTTTCAGCAAACAATTTCATAGCGGTTTCTAATATTTCTTGCTTTCTTGCTTCTGGTTCTTTGGAAATACGCATACAATAACCTCCTTTTCTATAGAGTAGCATTTACAAAATAAAGTGTCAATGACTGATATTCACTCAATCTATTTAGTCGCAAATAACATACAAGAAGTAATTCCGATACGCTCCCAATTAACATTATGAAATTTCCTTAATAAAAGGTGAATCATTTCTTTTTTTGAATATATCTTTACATCACCCTCCTTGCTGTGCTTCATATACATGTTCATTAGTTGTCGTGCAAATAATGGTTGCCAGCAATCACCAATAATAATTATGCCACTGTCTTTTAAAACACGGTATGCTTCATCTAATACTTTTTCTGGTGCTGGATAATGATGAAAAGAATCATTACAAATGACAATATCAAATGTATTATTCTTAAAGGGTAAATCTTCTGTATCACCTATTACAAAATGAGCATTGTTAATCTTTTTTTTATTAGCCATATCAATCATTTTATCAGATATATCTATACCTGTTAAATCTTTTGAATGATATATTTGTTGTATTTGATAAAGAAGTTCTCCTGTACCGCACCCTAAATCTAAAATAGAAGAAAAATGTCTACCTTTTAGCATATTTAATATGTAAGGATAAAGGGTTCTGGCGTGTTGACCTTTTATATCCTTATCATAAGTAAGTGCTTGTTGGTTAAAAGCTATTTTTGACATTTCTTTTGTAGTGTCCATAAATATAAGCCTCCTTTCAGTTTTGTATTATACAAGCTATTGAAACGAAAGTCAATGAATAATATTCATTCATTTATATGAAAAGACTTGCACTTCATTCATATATACGAAATGCAAGTCTTTCATCATACTATTTTACAATCTTCCAGTTACTATCTTTTTCCAGCGTCAAATCAAACTGTGAAATCTGTGTTGCCTTTGTCCTTTGGTCGAGATATTTTACCGATACAGACACTTTTACTTGTTCACCGTCCTGTGTGAAGATTGGATTTACCAGCTCCGAGAACACATACTCACAGTTTACAGGTTCCAGCACATTCCCCGATACATAGTAGGCAAGTTCTTTTTCTGTTGCGGTAGGATAGAGCTTAAAGAATGTTTCCAAGAACTCTGTCACTTCCTCCATAGTGGCAGCGTCCACCGTTCCGTCTGATTCCTTGACTTTTGGTTCATAGCTGGATTTTGTCGGTATGCTGCTGATGGTCGGATTCTGCGTGATAACCATGTTTCCGTCACCATCTACATGAACCACCACCATATAAGCGGAAGTGTAACCGATAGAAGTTTCGCCCTCCGTTACCGTCTGATCTACCGAGTAGACAACGGTAAAGTCGTCCGTTCCAGCCGCTTCAACCTCCCAAATCTTAACGTCCGTCACCGTAGAGCTTGTGGGTATATCCTGTCGTACCGTATCAACATTCAAATCCTGCAAGCTCTTTGTCAGATATTGGTTGATGGCTGCGGTTCGTTTCTCAATGGATTCCTGCGTATTGCTCCAAGAATAGTAGGACTTCGCAAAGGCTTTTACAAAGTTCTCTATCTTGTTGGTATCAACGATACGTTGCTCAATGACTTCTTTCTCATGTACCGTGTGCATATCAATGGCGGTGAAATTCTTATACACCCCAAAGCTGACGCTTGCAATCAGCACCAGCCATAAGGCAATCACGGTTTTCTTGTGTGTGCCGACTTTCATCACAGGCACTTTTTTCTCTTTCTTTGGTTTCGATTCCTTATCCTTTTTCTTAAATAGCATAGCACCATTCCTTTCTAATTGGTTTTCACCCGTCCGGCACCAATCAAGTGTTGCTGCCAGTACGAGCTTGTTAAATCTGCATATCCGATAGGGTCGCCAGCATGATACATTCTGTTGTTTCCAGCATAGATTCCTACATGAGTGACGTATGTTCCAGCGTTATAGGTTGAGTGGAAGAATACCAAATCACCAGCTTTTGCCTGTGACAGCGGTATGTGCTGCGTAGCGTCATACTGTGCCTGTGCGGTACGGGGTAAGCTGATACCAGCCTTTCCGTAGCACCACTGAACCAATCCCGAACAGTCAAAAGAAGTGTTGGGATTGCTGCCGCCATACACATACTTCCAGCCTTGATACTTCAACGCTTCATTGAAGATTGCCTGTGCGGTAGCGTCACTGAAACTAGGCACAGCCAAATACTGGCTGACTAATTTTACATAGAACATATTCCCGTACTTGTAACGCCAGCCGCCATTTTCTTTTATGGAAATGTCATTCTTATAGGTGACTTTGACACCGCCGGATTTACCCTTTGCGAAGCTGACCGCCAGCTCAAAGGTGTACTTCTTTCCGTGTTTTGCTACATAATCAATGAAGCCGCCACCATAGTTATAGGACTGTACCACTGTGTTGATGTCACAGTCTTTTGCTTCTGCGGATTTCAAAAGCTCCGAGAAGTATTTACACCCCTGTTTGATGGAATCCTCCACGGATAGGGAGTTAAGCGGTAATCCTAAAGATTCACTGGCTTGCATAACGTCTGTCGTGCCAGTGCCGCCGGATTCCACCTGCATAATCGCAAGCAGATAGTTCACATAGTCAGAGATTCTGTATTCCTTTGCATACTTTTCTACCGTAGACTGATGTTTCAATACTTCCGCTGATAGGTTCAGTCCAGAAAAATCAAGACTGGAAGAACCACTTTCTTCATCATCTGAGGTCACGATAAACAGAAACAGAAGCAGACAGATAATCACTGTGAAAATCCCACCGAACACAGCAAAATGCCTTAACTTCATTTCTTGCCGCCTTTCTTACTTGTAGATTTCTTCATTGTTGATTGATTTGTGGTCTTTTTCTGAACCGTCTTTGTCTGCTTCTGACGTTGTACCGTTTGCCTTGAAATATCTGTGGTAGCTTGTGAATGTTTATTTACTGCTGATGAAGCCTGTTTATCTGCCGGACGGGATTCTCTGACAACCTGTGTTCTTACATTCTCCTGTGATTTTGTCACAGGCTCCTTACTCTTGCTTGATTGCGGCTGCTCCTTTGTCACTGTGACAGGACGCTCTTTGACATTCTGCTCCGGCTTTAAAGCTGCCGCCTGTGAATCCGATTTTACAGGAACAGGCGTTGTCGCTGGTCGCTCATGCACCGGGGCAGCTCTCTTTGTCGCTGATCCGGCGGCCTGTCGCTCCTTATCCTTTGATTCCTGCTTGTCCTGTGCCTTATCCACAATCGGACGCTGTAGATTCTGTTTCTCTGATTGCGGCTGCTTCGATACCGATTTTTTATCCACGATTCCACGCTTTGAAGTAGACTGTGATTCCTGCGTATTGCTCTGTGAACTATGTATGGTCTGTGAGGAATCCGTCTGACTTTTCTTATCCGGCAATGCAAGCGGTTTCTGTGATTTGGAATCCGGCAGAGCTGGCGGCTTGCTGTTACCTCCACCAGAAGCAGACGTATTGTGATTTGCTCTGGTATGCGTGTTACCTGTCTGTTTGGTATTGTCTGCCTTTTTCGTAGAAGCAGAAGCAGCCGACGCACCAGCCACACCGCCAGCAGCACCAGCCGCAACGGTTCTTCCGATTTTACGCTCCAAGCGTCTTGCTCTACGGTTGAGGAACATATACGGGTGTCGCATGATTCGTCTGCTGACTTGCTGTGTATCGGAAGATTGCAGACTGAACATTGCCATCAAGTCACCTAATTTAAAGTAGATTCCGGCAAAGGTGACTATCTGTAGAAATGCCACCATGAAAAACGGATAGCCGGAGGAAATGGAGTAAAACATAGTTGAGATACTAAAGGCTGTGGTGATAATCAGCGTGATTCCAGCTCTCATCATAATGGTGTTGAACAGCTTCGTAAGTGCCTTTTTTGCCATGCCCTCATAAGTCGGTATCATGGAGAGGATAAAACTAATCGGCAGAAACATGGCGTAAATGATGAATAGCACCTGTGAAAAAATCATCATGCCGGTAAGCAGAAAGACAAACGCCGAGATACCGATATTGAAGATAAACAAGAACACCACCATACCAAGACGGGTCATGGTCTTTGTGACGCTCAAATAATCGTTGTCCTTATCTTCGATTTCCTCAATCACAACGTCCTCTCTGTCGTCCGTGTCTGGACTTTCCGATAACAGGCTTTCCACACGGTCAGAACCGAGCGTTTCTATATCCGATTCCCCGTACTGTAAAAGCAGCCACGGTTGTTTCACCTGTATGGAAAACAGGCTGTCTCTTATTAAATCTACGCTGTCTTTTCCTTTGCTGTTGGAATCGGGCAGCACGATTTTTGTACCGAGCGATAATGCCGAGCTGCTTATATCTGCGGAAAAGTCATTGATTTTGCTGATATAGTTTGGGGCATAGGCAATAAAGGACGCTGACAGAATAAATACCACAAGAAAGTTGATAACCGCATGAATGGCTTTTGTGGTTTCTCTTTTTAACAGTCCTGTGTATGCCACATAGATTCCCATTACCAGAATGAGGATAAGCAGGAATCCTACATAAAATCCCTCACTGGAAAAGCCATTGGAAGTCACACCAGCTAATGTCTGAATGTTCTTTCCGATAGAGCTTGCAGTATCAGAGATAAAGTCCAGCTTATAGGCTTCCTGTACTACATAGCCTGTCGCATTGGAGATATAAAGGCTCACCGTCCAGACAAAATTTGTGATAGCGTACAAGCCATACTGAATACTTTTCCCAATTCCATCAAGCCAGTTCCACGGTAGCCAATCCCAACTTGAATCCACATAGAAATCAAGCTGATAATTCTCTAGGGGATATTTAGAGTAGGCGTTGCTGTCGCTCACCGTATTATCCACCAGTCCAGCCGCATAAGTCACCGTTCCTGTGATGGATAAAATCATCAGCACGCCGAGAATCACACACAGAGCGATACCGAAGAATCGTAGGATTTTTCGTTTTCTCATAGGCTTCACCTCGTTTCTTCTGTCTGTACTGGCGGTCTGGTATCAAAGGCATGGAACAGGTCAGAGAATACAGGGTGAATCTGGATAACGCCCACACGCCCATACAAATCTTGAAACAGGCATTGTCCGTTTTCCAAATCCCTAAGTCGTTTCTGGTTGCCCTCGTCCTCCTTATCCACACCAAAAAATTCAAGGGTATTTTTGATTTCTTTTATATCTGTGCTAC
>UMET01013849.1_pt1 | contig 11891 bp, 12 predicted proteins | sample 1964821 | NCBI WGS metagenome assembly UMET01 (sample SAMEA4836027, study PRJEB28245) | human gut metagenome | biome: gut microbiome; material: fecal sample | place: Denmark | collected 2008
TCCACCATGCGCTGGTTGGTCTTGATGATGGCAAGGCGCTTGGGGATGCGATCGTCCTCCCAAGGGTAATAGGTGCCATCGAAGCCCTTCGGTGTTTCGATGGGACGGATAGCGGGGTGGTAGGGCAGGAGCAGCATCAGGTGCATCTCGGGGTGGCGCACTATTACTTCCTTGACTGCCCGCGCCGCCATACGGTCGAAGCTGCCGTAGTGGCCCACAAAGAAATCCGTCACGCCGTATTCTGTCACATGGCGCTCGACCTTAGCCAAGAGTAAAGGATAGATCTCTGCATCGGCATCACGGTGGCCGATAAAGAAACAACTCTTTGATTCCGTCATGGTATATACTCTCTCGTTTCTCCCAAAATGTTATAGGCAATATTGCCTATAACGCTGCATCTTCATTATAGGCAATATTGGAGATATGTAAAGGGAGGGGGTGCTGCTATGATCCCCTATGAACCGCTTTGGAGAACCATGAAAGAGCGTGGTGCAACAACATACACATTGCAGGTCAAGGGCGAAATCAGCAGTTCCACCATTCGCCGGTTAAAAGCCAATGAATCGGTGTCTACAAACACATTGGAAGCCCTCTGCAAAATTTTGAACTGCGATTTGAGCGACATCATAGAATATCTGCCAGATAGCAAATAGCACGGAGATCAGCTTAAAAACTGATGTTCCGTGCTATTTTTGTGGGTCAATTTGTCGATTTTAAGTAATTTCAACAACATTTTTCTTGTGATCTTTAAGATGGTGGAGGTACACGCAGGTCCGTGCGTTTTTTCTTCTGCATCAGCAGCGAACCATCTGCACAGCCCAGCAGCCCAGTGGTGCCGGAAATCGTCTCAAAGGAATCGTCTGCCTGCTGCTTCCGGGTGTGGTGGACGGTCAGAACACAGATCCCTTGCTGATCAGCAAACTGCTTGATTCTGCCGATGATCTCATAGTCGCTGGCATAACTGTACGCTTCGCCGCCTACCTCACGGATCTTCTGCATAGTGTCAATGATAATGAGATTGGTGTCCGGGTGCTCCTGCACGAAGTTCTCCAGCTGTTCATCCAATCCATTCCCAATCTTTCCGGCGGCGGTGGCGAAGTTGGAGGTTGGGGGTGTCGTTCACGCCGTACATCATAAACATCCGGCTCTGGATGCGCTGAAAATCATCTTCCAGCGCAAGGTAAAGCACCGTCCCCTGATGGACCTTATATCCCCACAAATCCTGCCCGGTACTGACATGGTAGGCAATCTGAGCCACCAGGAAGGACTTGCCGATTTTGGGCGCTCCGGCAAGGATATATGCCCCTGCGTAAATCAGGCCTTCCACCACGGGTGGCCTACTCTTATAGGTGGTTTGGAACAGCTCTGTCATCGTGAGTGTATGCAGGTATCGGGGGTCTGTCATACGCTGCATCTTGCGGTACATTTCTTCCAGACTGTCCTGGGAGTTTACAATTTCATCGTTGCTTTTTTGCCCGGAAGTGGGTATACTATTTTCGTAAGTTTTTGAGATTGACTGCCCATCATCTGCGCCAACAGATGAACCCTGGGCGGTCATTTTCTTTTTCTCATCGATCATAGGCGAATTCCTCCTGCATCCCGTTCATAATGGTTGTGATCATTCGGATCGTGTCCAGCAGCTCGTCGTTCACACCCTGTCCAGCCTCGATCCGGTGCAGTTCGTCCAGCACAGCAGACAACTGATCCCGCAGGGCTTTGTAAACCTTTGGGTTACCCTGCACCACCACATCTCGTTCCAATAGCCGACGGATAATGTAATCCTGCTTGGTCAGGCCGGTGAGTTTCACCAATGTTTCCAGTTGGAGATCTTCTTCCGCTGACACTCGGAAAGCTACCGTCTTGTTTCTCCAGCGGTTGTGGTTGTCATAGTTCTTCTTAGACATCTTCTTACACTCCCTTCTCATTTTTCAGCAAATCCAACTTGTCAGCCATCTCCACCTGTCGGGTGGGGAAGAGATGGGCATAGCGGTAGGTGATGTCGATACTCTCATGCCCCACACACTCTGCAATAGCCAGGGCAGTAAAGCCCATATCGATCAACAAACTGATGTGGCTGTGCCTCAAATCGTGTATGCGAATGCGTTTTACCCCAGTTTGCTTACAGCCACGGTCCATTTCCCGGTGAAGATAGCTTTTGCTGATGGGGAACATCCGGCTGTCCGGCTCCACTCCATAGAGCTGCTTGAGGTAGTCCTGCAACTCATCACGGAGGAACTGCGGCATCTGGATCACGCGGTTACTCTTGGGTGTTTTAGGCGTAGTGATCACATCCTTCTTATTGAGCCGCTGGTAAGATTTATTGATGGTGACGGTGCGCTTTTCAAAATCAAAATCTGCCGGGGTCAGGGCTAGCAGCTCTCCCTCACGGACACCGCACCAGTACAGGACCTCAAAGGCGTAGAAGGACAACGGCTTGTCCATCATGGATTCAGAAAAGCGGGTGTACTCCTCCCGGGTCCAGAACAGCATCTCCTTTCGTTCCTCCGCTCCCATGTTTCCTGCCTGCCGGGCTGGGTTGAGGTTCAGGCCGTAAAACCGGGCAGCATGGTTGAAAATGGCACTAAGTTGATTGTGAACTGTCTTCAGGTAAGTTTTCGACAGAGGTTTGCCGTGGCAGTCCCTCAACTCCCGAATTTCATTTTGCCAACGGATAATGTCCTTTGCCGTGATCTCCGAGAGTTTTCGATTTGCAAAATAGGGGAGGATCTTTTTCTTGATGATACTCTCCTTGGTGAGCCAGGTATTGAGTTTCAGCTTAGGTTTAATGTCCTTCTCATAGAGAGCAACGAAGCTCTCAAAGGTCATGTTCACATCAGCCTGTTTTTCCATCAGGAACTCCCGTTCCCATTCCAGCGCTTCTCGCTTGGTAGCAAAGCCGCGCTTGAGCTTCTGCTGGCGTTCACCCTTCCAATCGGTGTAGCGGAATTGAACATACCAGGTACCATTGTCCTTATTTTTGAACGCTGCCATAATTAGTTCTCCTTCCTTTCTGTCTCAGATCTTGTACCGTAGAATTTCTCGTGGAAAAACTTTCGGTCAATTCGCCCGGCAATGGTGATGCAGCCGGTTTTAGCCAGTTCCTCATTCATCTGTCGAATGATCCTATAGGCAAAGGGGATGGAGATCCCCAACTCCTCTGCCACTTCGTTGACACGCATAAAAATCTGATTAGCCATAGTAAATACCATCCTTTCTTTGTTGATCGTTTCTGCCTGCTAATTTTGTTTTTCATAGAGACCTCCTCACTTGCTACTGCCACTTTTTCTCGGTTTCGCAACCAAAAATCTGATGGTCCATTTGATTCGCCATATTATCTAAACTTATTAGCTTAGTGCTTTTACAATACTATACATATAAGCTTAGTTCAAGTGTTTTGAAAGAAATATTATTAAATAAATTTGCTTAGATTATCTTGGCAAAACTAAGCAAATATGCTATGTTTCAAATAAGGACAATCATAGATTGGAGTTGATGATATGGCGATTGGTGAACGAATTCACTTTTTCCGTCTCCTGCGGGGGATGACACAAAAATATCTCGGCATGTCACTGGGCTTCCCAGAGAAGTCTGCTGATGTGCGCCTTGCACAGTACGAAACAGGATCAAGAACCCCAAAGGCAGATCTGACCGCTGCCCTGGCTGAAGTGCTGGATGTCTCTCCCCATGCGCTCTCTGTCCCGGACATAGACTCCTATGTAGGGCTGATTCACACGCTGTTTACCCTGGAGGATAACTACGGGCTGAAGGTCACGGAGCAGGACGGTGAGCTTGCCTTGCAGGTGGATTTTCGCAAAAACAAGAATGCCGCCCGACTGCACGAGATGCTCTGGACCTGGCGGGAACAGGCCGCCAAGTTGGAGGCCGGAGAGATCTCTCAGGAGGAGTACGACCGCTGGCGTTACCATTACCCGGAGTACGACAGCAGCCAAGTCCGCGCCAAGATGCCGCCGGAGGGTCTGATCTAACCCTCTTACTTGTAGGCCACGGGAAAGGCCGTTTGTTGCGCAAAATCAGATAATTCAGATAAATGAGGGCAAAATAAAAAAGGTCTAACTGATCAACAAAAATCAGTTAGACCTTTTACTTATGAATAAAAAGATGAGGATTTTCAGGCTACTCGCAAGCCACCCGATTTTTCTTTTCAAACGCAATAAATCGGGATTTGACGAGTGCTATCAATCTGCTATCAAATGGGGAATTTGAAAATCAAAAACCCAGTGTTTATGCGCCTTTGCGGGCCCTCATATCCACTTTTTGCTTATTCCCATTCGCTCCTGTCAGAAGTTTTCTAAACAAATTTGCTTATGTGTTTTAGCTCAGATTATTGGTATTCTTTTCATTATTCAGATAGTAGAGGCTATCTGATTTTTTGTTGCCATGGTGTTGCCAGGAATGTATCGTTCAACCTTTATCCTATAGTTTAATTATAACATATAAGAAGTTTTCTATCAAATGGACATTTTGGGGCCATTCGAGGGCGTCAATCATTTAGATGCACTTTTTCGGATCTCGCTGTCGTTTCAATTTCCTGCAAAATACCAATAGCTGATGGCGCATCCATTTGATTATAGAGGAATGCACTTCTCAAGAGAGCCTCTGGTACCATCGGATCATATTTATCTATTTTAGGCGTTTGCTTTTGCGGAAGTACAACATCCGGATCGTCTAAATTAATACTCAAGTTACTGCATCGAAACAAAAATTCATCAAGACTGAGCCCACTTGTAATTTGCAGATAATAGTAGGAACTAGCCACAGCGTATATATCAAGAGTTTGCTTTAATCCACAAGAAAAAAGTTTAGCCATTGTCCTGATTTCTCTGGTTCCACACCATGGGCAAATGAAAAAGCTGTTTTCACTGCAGGGCAACACTTTGCTATTGAGAAGTCCGTTTTCTCTCGCATACTTTCGCGTGTCAGAAAGCAATCGCTGTGCGTTTGGCTGCAAATAAGTATATATTGTATCTTCCTGCAAGACTCTTTTCATCCGCTCTACGATCTTACCATGAATGTCTCCGCCAGTCCCCATCCATGCGGGAATCCGATTACTTTTCGTGCGAGCAACATAGATAATTTTTCGCTCTTCATCAATGGAAACTACTCGCCAAGATCGGCCAGCCAAGACAAAGACCTCATCCACTGCCGGGCAATTTGTCAGAGTACCTACTTCCCCATCTTTTGACATCACATGATAGGTTTCTTCGTCTTGAAAAACAGCATAGAAGGAAAAATGATTTGTGATTTTTTCCCCCTTCAATCCCACAATTAAGCCGCCGCCTTCAATCCGCTGTATGTATTCCTCCTGCAGCATATATCGCAGTAGGTCCTGATATTCACCTGCTGAAACTGTATCTCGAAAAGCGGGAAGCAGCAAAACCTTTCTGGCAAGTTCTGCCGGAGAAAGTTCTCCATAGGTCATAAGCGTACTCAGCGTTTGATGTGCTAGTAGGCTAAATGGCTTCTTCTTTTGGATAAATGGCTCCACCCATCGTTCTTCAAGGTATAGTTGGATAATTGCAATAGAGCGGAGCAAATCCCACGGCAGTACCTCATAGGGATTTTTACATGACGGTTCATATAAATTCAGAAACATCATCTGTGACTTCCCTGTTCTCCGCCCAGAACGGCCAAGGCGCTGAACAAAGCTGGAACAGGCGTAAGGCGCGCCTACTTGAATCGTAGAATCCAAATCGCCGATGTCGATACCCAATTCCAAGGTAAGGGTCGCGGCAGCAACAGTAGGCCCTGCATGATCTCTTAGAGCATGTTCCGCTTCCTGACGCAACGAGGCAGACACACTTCCGTGATGCACATAAAATACATCTCGCTCACCTCGCTGCTTTGCGATATATTTCATGTGTGCAATCACATCTTCTACATTTCCACGGCTGTTCGCAAAAACCAGGCACTTTTTTGTGTGACAGTTGTCATACAAGAATTCATAATATTTTTGGAGATCCTGCTCTGCCTGCTTTTCATCTTCCGCGACAGGAAAGCTCTCTACACACAGCGAAATCGTACGCTTATGGCTTGTAATGCCTACCGCTATAGCACCTACAGAACTCCCCGCAGACAGGTATGCCATAGCAGGCCGGTAATCGTTCAAAGTTGCGGACAACCCGATTCTGCGCGGGCGACATCCAGTCAGTTTTTCAAGCCTTGCGATCAGACACAGTACCTGAAGGCCCCGGTCCTCTCCCATCAGTGCATGAATCTCATCTATGACAATAAAGCGCAGGTCCAAAAATAAGCGGCAAGCATCTCCTGGGCGGCGCATCAGCAGTGCCTCCAGTGACTCAGGCGTAATCTGCAAAATTCCTTGCGCTACTTGCAGTGCCTTCCTCTTGGTTGACTGCGATATATCCCCATGCCAGGTCCACACGGGAATCTCACGATCATCAAGCAGCTCATTCAACCGCTCGAATTGATCGTTAATCAATGCTTTTAGTGGGCCGATATACATTACCCCAACGGAAGTAGATGGATTTTTCTCCAATAGAGTCAGGATTGGAAAAAATGCAGCTTCTGTCTTGCCAGAAGCAGTTCCGGAGGCAACGATAACATGCTTATTGGTGTCCATAATGGCATCGCAAGCTTCTACCTGTACTTCCCGCAAGTCCGTCCATCTTTTCCGGTATATGTATTCTTGAATAAAGGGAGCATACCGCTCAAATGCACTATTACTCATATGTCAAATTCGGCAAACAGATCTTCTGCCGCATCGTCAATTTGTTCCGGATCTTTTTCTGCGCTCTTTACCTGAAATTCCTGCGTATGGATTAATCCCTCGAATGTGGCACCCGGATTTTGGTGAAGGATATTCAGCAAACCCAGGAAATCTCTCGTAACCTCACGGGGGGTCAGCAGCTGATCCGCCCCTAAGCGCGTGAGTACCGTGTTCAGAAATGCGGTCAATTCGTCCGCTCCAAGCTTGCATTCATAATCATAATAGGAGCTATGCAGTTGGCAAAGGCGCTCAAGCAACAGATAGATTTCTTCCGATGAAAGCTGGTTCAGTTTAATGACAGGACTTGTGTAATCCACAAATCCCTGGGTACTAAATCGATTGTCTGAAAGGCGTGAGCGAAGGGCTTCATAGCTGAATAATCCTCTGCGTTCATCATAGATAAATTGTGGGGTTCCGCTCATAAACACGCCAATATAGCGTGCTTTACCTTGCATGGTATCATTGAAAATGGTCAGGACCTTCTCATAGTTACTGTCTCGAGCCTGTTTATTTGTGATTTTATAGAGATTAACACCTTCATCAAGGAAAACAAGCAGTCCTTCATAACCAGCCTTATAAACAAACAGAGCAAACAGCTTCAAAAACTCATACCAGTTCTGATCGTCAATAATGCTGTCAACAGGCAGGTCTCGGCGCGCCTCCGTTTTTTTGGCATATTCACCACGAATCCAGCGAAGCGATGCCTGTTTCAGCCCATCGTCACCGGTTTTCATACCTCTCCAGTAAGCATCAATGACCGTAGCGAATGCAAAACCGTAGGCCATTTCAGATAATTCCGAGAGCACCTCTGCGATGCCTGCACTGACAGCATCAACGAGTGCTGGGTCTCCGGGCTTCAGGTCATTTTGCCTTGCTATGCTTGACTGCATAGCAGAGATCCATTTTTGCAGAATCGATTCCAATGCACCGCCCTCTGGACGTGTGCGGGTAGACAGGTGCTGCATAAGTTCTTTGTATGTTGCCAGCCCCTGTCCTTTTGTTCCGGTGAGACGGCGCTCCGGAGACAAATCTGCGTCCATAACCACAAAAGAACGCTCCATTGCGTTATTACGGATCATTTGCAGCAAAAAACTCTTTCCGCTGCCATATTGTCCACACACAAAGCGAAAAGCGGCTCCACCGTCCTCTACCGTGGACAGGTCCTGCAAAAAGGCGTTTACCTCCAGTTGCCTGCCTACTGCGATATGACGCAATCCGATTCTCGGGACAACACCTGCCGTCAATGAATTAATTAAGGCTGCCGCTTCACGGCGATTGATTGTTGCTGCCATCACTCTACCCCCAGTAGTTCTACGGCACGCTTCAGTTCGTCGGCATATTGCTCCAAAACAGTCGGTGTGTCGTCAAACGTATCGATCAAAATATCATCGAGAAACTGTGTTGCCACATCGTTGATCTCATCAATCAAGATTTCAGGCATGGACATAGCTTCTTCTGCCAGCTTTGCTAGCTTTTCTTGTGGATCATCGGAAAACAAAATCGCTTGCAGGGCTTGTCTTTGGATATCTGTCAACGCTTCCAAAAATTCTTTCAGGTCTTCCGGCAAACCAATTTCATCCAACTTAGCGTTCCGTATCTCTGTTTCTGCTTCCGATTCCTGTTCCGCAGCAGGTTCTGACTCCGGCGTATTTTCATAAATGTAATCCAGTTCATCGCGGTAGTCATCTTCGACAATATACCGTCCAGCCTCAGTCACAATCAAGGCCCGTGCGATGAAATGCGCTGCCGCAGAATTAATTTCCTCGATAAAAGTGCTTGCCTCCGTATTTACAGAACTCTCCCATCCTGTTGCCTTAAGCGACAAGAGAAATTTTTGGGCCGGCTTTGAGAGCTTTGTAAACATTGCGGAAATCTCCGGCAGCTCTGTCAGCAGCTCTTTTTGCGTTCCTTCATCTGCCACTTCAAGAGCATCTCGCACAGCATCAGACTGCGCCCTCAGGCTTGCAATGCTGTCAAAGTCTAATTTTACCTCAACTTGTTTTGGCGGCGCTTTTTCTGTATTCTTCTTTGGCGTATATTCTTTCTTCAAAAAGCTTTCTACCAGACTGGACAATTCAGATTCTAGTTCTACACCACGCAGCCGTCCTCGATACCCATATAAACTTCTGAGAACATTTTCACTGTAACGCACAAGTTGATTCACGTAATTTCGTAATCTTGTGCTCACGCTATATGCTTTTACAGAAAGATCAATTCGCTTATTGGCCTCCGGGCATACTGCGCTTTGAAACGCATAATAACTTTGTTTTCTAGGACGATTTGGACCATATATAGCAAAGATACCTCGTCCTTTCTCTTTTAACAGTACTGCATCTGCCAGAGCCACCACTCTTGGTATGGCCTCCTGCATTAACTGCTGATGCCCATCTTTATAAAATTTACTACCCATTATCGAATAGTCGCACAGAGAACAAATTAGAGGGAACGGCAGTCTCAATGGTTGCTCATTGCTATGTTGGTCAAGTAAAAGGTCCCTGATCACAGCCTGACTTGGTAATTGTAAATCACATATTTTTGGCATGGTAAAATCAAGCTGATGAAGCTTGGCAAAATCGAAAATCCACCCAAAAAGATAATGATCCAGTTTGGGGAATCGCTCTCGATAAGACATCCAGAGGGACATGAGCTGGTTATATCCATCGGACGCTTGCTTCCATCCACAGCCGCTTAAAAGCTCGTATATGTGCACGAAAATATAGGATAGGTCAGTATCTGGATATTCACCGTCCCGCACTTGGGTACGCCAATAAAAATACCACGCACGCTGGCGGCGATCCATACTGTCATAAGTAGGCCAATACTGCATGAATGGAACAAACTCTGCTTTTTGTCCAACCGTATCAGCATACTTTTTCATATCTCTAAAAAATTTTGTAGAAGAATTGTCAGAATATGATCTTGTGGTATATAGCGATACTTCGTTCTCTCCTGTTTTTATTGCTGAAATTGTAACCGAAAAAGAAGGCCTTTCGCAAAATGTATCTTGTCGGGAAGGCCTTGCAGGAATCTCCTGCTTTTTCTCAGTATCTCCAGGAACTACGATGTCCGAAAACAAAGTTGACTTCACAGTTTGGTTTTCTGCTGTTTCCTGCAATTTTTCGGAGTCCTTTGGCACCTCACTTACTTCTACAGACTGTGGCCTAATATTGGGCTCTTGTTTCCTATGCTCCGACCGTTGAATGATATGTCCCTCTTTATCAAGAAACATACCTGTTGCCACTAGAATGATATCTACCATCCATCCGATCCCTACTCCTCCTAATGTGAAAAGGTAAAGTACTCCTGTTGCTTTTTTTCCTGTATAGAAGCGATGCACACCAAGTGTTCCGAGGAAAACTGCCAACAAAAGTGTAACCCAATACGATTTTTCAGAATAGCGGGTATCTACTTTGCTCACTTTTGCACGCTGCGCTTGTGTAATCGTAATTGCAGGGATAAGGAACATAGCAGAAAAAAGGATATAACAAACAATTAGGAATGCAATATCGGAAACAATGTTTTCTTTGGAACTTCCCACTAAAAAAGATAATGTAATCAGCATACACATAAATAGCCAGATTGCCATAAAAATGCGACTTACTACCTTTGTAGATTTAACAAACTCTTTAATGTTCTCCATTATTGCGTTCCTCCAGAAGGCACGTCGAGCAATTCTGCTCCGATACATTTGATGCAGAAAAATCAAATTCAAGGATATCATCAACACCACAATCCAGCACTTTACAGATGCGTTCAATACTATCCAATGAAATGTATTCGTTCTTTTTGAGACGAGTGATTATATTCGCGCTAAAACCAGCTTTTTCCTTAAGCTGGGAATTTGTAATTTTTCTATCAATCATTAAATGGAACAGTTTGTCATAGCAGACAGCCATATCAGCTTAAACCTCTCATGTCAAAAATTAAATGGTTTTATTTAGTTTATCATTTTTTCGCGAAAAACTCAATTCTTATCTAACCTTGACATCTTAACATTGTTATGAAAAGGGAAAGATTCTTTTGTCGACTTTTTGCGTACTCCACCAGCGCCCGCGCATTGCTGGCAGGGTGCCAGACATAGGCAATGAGATAGTCTACATGATCCACAACATAGCGGTTTGCTCTTATAATTGCAGCCTTGCGCGGAACGCATTCCATCCCTGGCGGATAGAATGTTCCATCAAATCCATCGGGTGTTGGAATGGGCTGCTCCGCCGGATGATACGGCAAGCAGTAACGTGAGCTTCACTTCTGCGTGAAAATGCTTTGCGGCCTTGACTGCTGACGCTGCAAGGCGGTCAAATCCACCGTAGTGGCCGACGATAAATTCTTTGACACCATATTCAACAATGTGCTGCTCCACGGCCGCATACAATGCCGGATAAATTTCTTCCGATGCCTCCCGGTGTCCGATGAAAAAACAGCTGTTCATGCCCACCTTATAACCTCCAACTCTTTTGAGTTATATTAACTCAAAAGAGTTAATCTTTTTAAGAGGAACCGGGTATCATCATCAGTGAAGAGAGGTGATACCCATGAACATCGGTGAAGCTGTTAAGGAGCGTATTTTGGAGCTGTGCAGCGAGCGCGATATTTCCATCAACAAGCTCTGTAGCATGAGCGGTGTGACCCAATCCACAGTAAACAACATCATTAGTGGTCGGAACCGCAGCGCCACTGTTTCTACAATCAAGAAGCTCTGCGATGGTCTGGGAATCACGATTGAGGATTTCTTCAATTCTGAACTGTTCCGGCATTTGGAACAGGAAATTCAATAGAAATAACCCGTCCGCATCCATATAGGTAGTATGAATGCAGACGGGTTTCTTTTTCTTAATTGGAGATTCAGTCCAAGGGAGCTTTCTTTGTCACAGCCTTTAGATATAGTTCTGCCTCACCATTCAAAATTAGCTCAGCATAGGCCAGCGGATCGTTGTAGATTAGCCAGTCCAGTTCTGACCGCTGGTACATACTGTTTGCTACCTCGTTCTCCACGGCCGTGCAATCAATAGAGAGTAGAGTTCCATCTCCCATGCGCAGCTCCACGCAAGCGGTGTCCAGGTTGAACTCACAGGACAGAATGTTTCTCATAGTCGTTACCTCCCAATACTTATAGTTTTCCGCAGCGGCACAAAGGCCGTTT
>UMET01015590.1_pt1 | contig 11815 bp, 17 predicted proteins | sample 1964821 | NCBI WGS metagenome assembly UMET01 (sample SAMEA4836027, study PRJEB28245) | human gut metagenome | biome: gut microbiome; material: fecal sample | place: Denmark | collected 2008
GATCCCAAAAGACCGTCGCTGGAACATCTTCCCAGATGGGAGGAAGCGTGAGCCGTAAAACCGAGCCGCAGGTTCGAATCCTGATGTTCCGCTGATGATTGGAAATAACATCACCTACCCGATCGGGAATGGATCGGGAGCCCGCCGGAGCTGATCTGGTAAACTCCAATACATTTTTTGAAACACCCTGTAGAAATATGGGGTGTTTCAGGTAAAATATTTTAATGAAAAAGAACTAATGTTCGATAAAGTGTTTGACATGGAATTTCATTTCTGGTATCATAAATTATATAAAAGGTATTGGAGGTGAAAATATGGTATCGGCACTAAATGTTGCTAATAACATATTGGATCGTGGCTTCTCAGAAGGTATTGATATTTCACCTATGAAACTACAAAAATTAACATATCTTGTTTTTAAAAAGTATTATCAGGATACTCGAAAGACATTATTTTCTGAACCATTTGAAGTATGGAAATATGGTCCTGTTGTAAGAAGTATCTATGATGGTTTTAAAGAATACAAAGGAAATTCCATTAAAGACTTTTATACTGAATCTGATGGAACTGTTTATATTGTAAATGAAGACACATCAATCTCTTTTAAAAATTCGCTAGATGCAATATGGAGCAAATATAAAACGTATGATGGAATACCATTATCTGAAATGACTCATAGACAAGGAACTGCTTGGTATAAAGCAGCAAAACGTCATGACAGATATATATCAAATAGTGATATTTTATCTGAGGAACCGTTTGTTTCATGAATAATGAGGATTTTTTATACGGAAGACCAAATGAAGAGATTGATGAACCATTAGATAATTCAGTTAAAAATGAAGATGATTTGGAACAAAAGAAATTAGATAAAGAAGAAAAAGCAAATGAACGTAAAGAAAAGAGATATTTTTCAGCGTTCAAATTAATTGTTGGGTGTTTGATTTTTCTTGGGATTATCTATCTTATTGATGTTATTTGTAGTTTGATTTTAAAACAAGAACTTTCTGAGATAACGGATTCAATAATTGAAATAATTAAAACACTGTTATTTACTTTAAGTGGATATTTATTTGCACGAAAAGAAAATGGAGATTAGTTGATAGAAAGGCACCCCTCCGGGGTGCTTTTCTCATGCAAAAATATAACCAGATAGGAAGGTGAGGTGATGGCAAACTATGAAAACATAAAAGATGCAAATTCTAAACGAACTCCGAGCGAACGCCGAGAAATCGCCAGAATTGCTGGTAAAGCATCTGGAAAGGCAAGGCGCCGAAAAGCCAACATGAGGGAGACGGCAAATCGCCTTCTGACGATGGTAGGCGAGGTAGAAGGGCTGTCAGATATCCTCCGGGCGGATGGCGGGGAGAGTACCTATGAAGAGATCATAACCATGGCGATGATCCAGAAAGCTGCCATGGGAGATGTAAAAGCTTATGAAGCATTAAAATCTACGGTAGGTCAAACAGATAAGTCGGATGCTGATCTTGAAGAACAGCGGATCCGGACAGACAGAGCAAAGCGGGCAAGGGATCAGGAGGTGGGAGATACAGATGCAGGAGATGAAAATATACAATCGTTCCTGAAAGCATTGAATCCTTCCGAAGAGGAACTGCAAAATCTGTTCGCAGAAGAAAACGAGGAGGGAGAGAATGGCGAAGAAAAAGAAGAGACCGGCGGTATTTAAGTTCGTCCCGTTTTCCGAACAGCAAAGAAGGCTGATCCACTGGTGGAGACCGATGGTAAAAGCATCGGAGAATAATTTTGTAATTGCAGATGGATCCATACGATCAGGGAAGACCATCGCTTGTATTATAGGCTTTTTAACTTGGTCACAATCTACATTTTCTGGACAATCTTTCATTATTGCAGGAAAGACCATGGGGGCTTTGAAGAAAAATGTGATCCGCCCGATGCTGCAGATTCTGGAGGCATGGGGATGGTCATATGAGTATATACGGTCAGGAACGGATGCAAGGCTGGAAGTAGGGTCAAACACCTATTATTTGTATGGGGCAAATACGGAAGCGAGTCAGGATGCATTGCAGGGACTTACGGCAGCAGGCGCCTATCTGGATGAGGCGGCGCTGTTCCCGCGGTCCTTCATAGATCAGGCAGTGGGGCGCTGCTCTGTAGATGGATGGAAGTTCTGGATGAACTGCAATCCAGCCGGCCCACATCATTTTATCAAAGAAGAATTTCTTAAGCCGGAAGAGATGCGGAAAAAGAAAGTATACCATTTGCATTTTACCATGGACGACAATCTTTCAATTTCTCAAAAGAGAAAAGAAGAGTATAAAAATGCATGGCCACATGGAAGTGTATTTTACAAGAGATTCATTCTGGGACAGTGGGTGGCAGCAGATGGGCTCATTTACCAGCAGTTTGCCGACAATGTGAAACAGTACCTCATAAACGAGGAGGATTTGAAAGAGTATAACATCATGTATGCAGTGATAGGAGTCGATTTTGGTGGAACAAAGTCGGCTCATTCTTTTACCCTTACCGGATTTACGGAAGGATATCAGAAGGTAGTGGTGCTGGATGAATACTACTGCAAAAAGAGGATTGATCCGAAGCATCTGCAAGATGATTTTATAGATTTTGTAAAAAGAGCGCAGACAAAATACAAGGTATTTGAGGCTTATTGTGATAGTGCAGAACAGACTTTGATCAGTGGACTGGAATCAGCCTGCATTCAGGCTGGTGTGCGAATAGAGCTCAGGAATGCGATCAAGGGACCGATCAATGACCGGATCGCATTTTATAATAGCCTGATATCTCAGAATAGATGGAAGATCATGGAACATTGCAAACACATCAGAGAGGCGTTTGAGCAGGCGGTGTATGATGATAAGAAACCGAATCAGGATGTGAGACTGGACGACGGGGTTATGAACGTGGATTCTTTGGATTCTACGGAATATTCTACGGAGTCTGTACAAAACGATATCCTGTATATTGCGGCATAAAGGAGAGTAAATGGATAGTAAAGTAACGATTCAACAGTATCTTACTGGTCTGGGATATAATCCGCCGGTAGAAAAGACGTACAGCAAGATTGCGGAGTGGTTGGAATGGTACCAAAACGATGTAAAAAAATTTCATAAATATTTTATTTATGATGGCATCGGAACAAAAGAGGAAGAACGCTATCGCCTGGGCATGGCAAAGAAAGTGTGTGAAGACTGGGCGAACCTGATTCTGAATGAAAAAGTGTCCATTAAGGCTGGAGCGTATGAAAAACGATTGAACGAGATTCTGGATGAGAACAACTTCCGTGTTCGAGGCAATCAACTGATAGAATTGACCTTTGCGTTGGGAACCGGAGCTTTTGTGGAATATAAAGACCAGGACAAGGTGATTATTGATTTTGTGCGGGCGGACATGATCTACCCGATCAGTTATGAAAATAACGATGTGACAGAATGCGCCTTTGGCAGTTACCGGAACTATAAAGGACAGGAATGTATTTATCTGCAGATCCACCGTTTAGGTAGAGAAGAAGGAGAAGCAGAAAACCTTTATTACATAGAAAACAAATATGTAGATAGCAATTCCGGGCAGGAATTAAAACTTCCGGAAGAACTTCTGGAACTTGTTCCTACAAATTCAGAAGAACCGCTTTTCCAGATCCTTGTTCCTAATATGGTGAACAATATAGATTTGGATAGTCCTATGGGAATTTCCGTATTTGCCAATGCTATTGATGAAATAAAAGGATGCGATCTGGTTTTTGACAGTTACATGAACGAATTTGTTCTGGGAAGAAAAAGGATTCTGGTTCCGATATCACTGGCAAAGATAGAACTGGATAAGCTGGAAAAGTCCGGCAATCCAGTTCCTAAGTTTGATCCGGCGCAGACTGTATTTTATCAAATGCCAGCGGACAGGAACTCTGACCTGAAACCAACGGCTGTAGATATGTCTATCCGGGCATCGGATCATGAATTAGGAATGCAGAGGGCGTTAGATCTCTGTAGTTTTAAATGCGGATTAGGAACGAGACGTTATCAGTTTTCTTCTTCTGGAATCAAGACAGCTACGGAAGTAATTTCTGATAAATCTGATTTGTTCCAGAACCTGAAAAAGAATGAAATCGCAGTGAAGGCAGCGATCACCCGGATGGTGAGAGCTGTTTCTTTTTTGGATAAAAGCGGAAGAGTAGAAGCTACGGTGGATTTTGATGACTCCATCATTGAAGACACGAATACAACCATAGACAGAAATGTGAAGCTGGTAAATGCCGGGTTAAGATCGAAGAAAACAGCGATCATGGAGATCAATAAATGTTCAGAGCAAGAGGCAGAGAAAGAACTTCAGGAGATTGCAGAGGAAAGTCAGATCAATGGAGCTGGTATAGACTGGTATGGTCAGGAGGGGGAAGATGAACAGGAATCGGAGGATGGTGCATCCAAAGAGGAAAAGGAACAGCCAAAGAAAGCGGTCCATGCTGAGAAGGGGGCTTCATAAGGCAGAGAAAAGGATTTTATCTTTCTTTAGGAGAATGATGCGTTATGTTAAAAAAATCAGAAAAACAGGAATTTTCTGATCCGGGGGTACGGATATATAGTGACCTGGAAACCCTAATCATGCAGAATATCATCCGGCATGTAAGGAACTATGACCAGCTGATCGACAGTGATACATGGCTGATGCAGAAACTGGCGGAAATCGGGAAACTGAACCGGGAAAACATGAAGATCATTGCAAAGACGGTGGATTTAAGCAGGACAGCAGTGGAGCATATGCTGGAAGAAGTTGCTGACCTCGTTATGGAGAGGGTTGAGCCGGATTTATATGAGACTGAAAGGAAAGGAATTCTGGATCAGACGATACCTGCGAAAAAGAGTGAAAATGTAAAGGCAGCAGTACAGGCAATCCAAAAGCAGGCGTTAGATTCGCTGAATGTATGCAATACCACGATGCTTTATATGGCAAGGGACGCTTATACGAGACTGGTGCAGCAGACGGCAGAGAAAGCAGAAGAGATTGCCAATAAGCAGGAATTTTTAGATATTCTGGGAAAACATGCCACCGCCCAGATCATTGGGGCAGAATCCCGGCAGCAGGCGATCCAAAGCACGATCAAGGAATTTAATGAAAAGGGGATTCCGGCGTTTGTGGATAAACGTGGAAGGGAATGGACCCCGGAGGCGTATGTTGCCATGACTCTGCGGACAACAGCGGGGAATACAGCTACGGAAGCAATGTTTGCCAGGATGAAAGACAGGGGGTTGTCACTAATCCAGGTGAGCGAACACCCGGGAGCCCGTCCGAAATGTGCGAAAGATCAGGGGAAAATCTTTGATCGAAACAATAATCGTGGGATCACGACAGATCTTCACGGAAAACAGATCCCGTTTTACCCCTTGAAAGAATCCTCTTATGGAGAACCGGATGGACTGTTTGGTATTAATTGCGGGCATCATGGTGTCCCCTTTATTCCGGGAGTATCAAGACAGCGGTATCAGCCCACAAAAGACATGGAAGAAAATGATAAGCTGTATAAGAAGATGCAGACCCAACGGAGCATGGAGAGGGAAATCCGCAAGCAGAAACGGTTGTGTTCTCTGTATGACAAAGCAGGCGAGGAGGAAGCTTTTGAAAAAGCGGCAGTAAAATTAAAAGAAAAAGAAACACAGCTTACCCAGTATCTAGAAAAGAATAATAGTCTGGTCCGTAGGAGAGATCGGGAGCAAGTTGTTGGGTTTGATCGCAGTGTGAGCACGAAGGCAGTGGCGGCGAAAAAGCGCGTTGATAAATATAGTGTGGTACAGTATAATAAAGATGGAACCGTAAAAGTCACGGATGATTGGAAGAAAAGAGACCATGTTTCTACTCCCAAAAAATATAAGAAGAATGCGATTATAGAAACATCGGAGAAAAAAGGTGATACGGAGCAGATAAACCGTACTTTCTATGATGAAGAGGGAAAGATGTACAAACAGATTCATACGGGACCTCATGGAAACTTAAAAAATCATCCATATGGAAAAAATGGCGAACATAAACATGAATATGTATGGAACGAAGATGGTACATTAAAAAGCCGGGAGACGATAGAATTGACAGGAATGGACAAGGAGGAAAATAAGGATATTTTATGACGAAAAAAGAATTTGTAGAGCTTGTTCTCGTTAATGATGTTTCTTTTCAGTATAAAGGAAAGGAATATTATATTTTCCAGGGGAACAATTCCTGTATATGCGGAGAATATGGAAAAGAGAATATAGAAATCATTTTTGACAAGGATCCTAATATTTATAAGAACATAGAAGATATGTTGGAGCATTGGATGATTGATGGAGAACCGTTGAAAAAAAGAATAGGAAAGATTCATTTTGAAGGAAATTAGAACCACTGTTCAGATTGTGAAGCAGTGGTTTTTCTATATTCATTTTTAAGAAGACTGGATGTGATTTACGAAGAATGATTGAGAAATATACGATAAGCAAAGATACGGACATAATGGCTCCTAGGTGGCTGGCAGAATGTATTGATTGTAAGACCGCAAAATTATTATATGGCGTTAAGGACGGAGTAGTAAAGCTGAAAGGGGTGAAAATAAATGGCAGGACAGCGAAAATCGGTGACACGGTTTGTTTTGATGGTAAGCGGGTATCCGTAGGAAGGAGGTGATCCGGTATATCTCCCTTTAAGACACAGGGTTAGGTGTCTTATTTTTATGCCATGAAATACGGGTTGGCATCCGGAATATACAGCCGTACGGGCTTAAAACGGAGGAGAAAACCTATGTATAAAATCATGAATAATCCTTACATCAGACAGCCATTCTTTGCGGCGGATGATGGCGGTGCGGGAGGCGCCGGTGGAGACGGCAACCAGGAGGAAAATGCTGGGGGTGACGACCCGGACGGAGAAGATTCGGACGAAGACGGAGAACCTGAGAAAAAGTACACACAGGCAGAAGTAGACGCTACCGTGGAAAAACGTCTTGCCAGAGAAAAAAGAAAGTGGCAGCGTTCTCAGAAGGAACAGGAAAAACAGGAAGAAGATAAAAAAGAAGAAGACGGTGAAGGACCAGATAAGGAAGAGTTAAAGAAGGAACGGAGCCGTAACCAGAAACTGACGATGCGGCTTGCCTGTTATGAAGCGGGTGTACCGAAAGATTCTGTAAAAGACGTGACTGCGCTCGCGAAGTCCTACATGGAAGAAGATGAGGATCTGGATTTTGAAGATGCGATTGAAAAAGTGTTGAAGAAGTATCCTCAGTTCAAAGGCGAAGAAGGCAGTGAGAAAGGCAGCTGGGGACAGCGACAGAAGGGAAAGGGCGCAAAGACAGAAAAGAGTCTGGAAGATGAAATTACCGCAGCATTATACAGAGAATAGAAAGGATGATGAAAAATGGCACAGTTTACCTTAGATGATGCAAAGAAACTCTCTCAGAGCAAGCTTACCAACCACGTGATTGACGAATTCCGAAAATCCCCTTTGATGGATGCCATGGTATTTGATGATTGCGTAAAACCACAGGGAGGAAATTCCCTGACGTATGTATATAACAGGGTATCGACCTATCCGACGGCAGAAGGAAGGGAGATCAATAAGGAATATGCTACGAAAGATGTGGCAAAAACGAATCAGATCACTACGAATCTGAAAGTCTTTGGTGGGGCCTTCGATCTGGACCGTGTATTGATCAATAATGAAAAACAGGTGGTAACCAATCAGCTGGTATTCCAGATGGACCAGAAGATCAAAGCAGTACGGGCATTGTTTAACGACTGGTTTGTAAATGGCGACAGCGCAACAGATGTAAAATCTTTTGACGGTCTGAATAAGGCGATCAAAGGAACGAAGACAGATCATACGCTGAAAGCAGTGCTGGATATGTCTTCTGCTGAAGCGATCGAAAAGAACTGGAAATCGTTCCTGTACTATATCCGCCAGACTTTGAAACTGATGGATGGTACTCCGGATATTATGGTAGTGAATGACGATATGTTTGCCGTATTCCAGACAGTTGCTGACTATTCCGCCCAGTTTACAGCTACAAAGAGTGATCTGGGATCTGAGATCGTTACGTATGGAAATACAAAGATCATGAAGATGGGGGATAAACCAGGAAAATCAAAACAGATCATTGAGACCAGCGAAGAGGATGGTACTTCTCCGATCTATTTTGCACGTTTGGGTCTGGATGGAGTCCATGCAGTGACACCGGACGGGCAGAAAGCGCCGAAGACGTACCTTCCAAATCTTTCTCTTCCGGGAGCGGTAAAGACCGGAGAAGTGGAGATGATCGCTGCTATGACCGTGAAAGCAACAAAAAGTGCTGCTGTTTTACGGGGCATCAAGGTGGCGCCTGCAGCAAGTGAAATGTAGAGGGGTACAAAATGGAATATGTAGACCGGGAATATTATGACAGTGTTTTCAAAGGGGAACCCATTGCAAAGGATGAGTTCCCTTCCCTTCTGGGAAGAGCATCGGAACTTGTGGAAGAAATGTGTATGTATCGGATACTTCCGGAAAAGATGGAAACATACGGAACGTTTATACAGGAGAGGGTAAAGAAAGCAATCTGCGCCCAGATAGAATATCTGGATGCCAATGGAGGAAGCGATCTGGATACCGGGGCAAGCCTGCAAAGTGCAAGCTTGGGGAAATTCAGTTATTCCGGTACTTCTGATGGAAACGCTGCACAAAGTCTTTATGCTCCCAGGGCAATGCGTATTTTAGCCCCTACAGGGCTTTTGTACCGTGGAGGTGATTAAGATTGAAGGCAATTCCAAAATCGATGTTACAGCAGGAAGGAAGGCTCATGGGGACGATTACAGACGGCTGGACGACATCAGAACCGGAAATTTTGGCAGAGCTTAAAAATATCAGGATCGAGCCGTCCAGTAAAGTAATCAGAGATAAAAACAACGTGGAATGGCAGCTGGCAGCAGTATTGTTTTTTGACTGCAAAAATAGTAGTCCGAACGGAACAGTATTCCGGGAAGATCAGGTAGTGGATTTTCAAGGGGAAAAGTTCCGGATCATTTCGGTGGAACCACTTTATGATAAGCGCCGGCTGCATCATTATGAGATAGGGATGGTGAGATATGCCAGCAAAAGTAAAAGTTGAGATCCATAAACCTCGGGCGATGGCAAAGATCAGGGCGGCGGGGAATCAGGGACTTACCGATGTACGGGATGAGATCATTGACGATATCAACCGTTATGTTCCTAAAAGCGGCGGCTCTCCACAGAATGGAGGGGGAGGAGATTTGCGGCGAAGCGCAGAACTCCATTCCGATCAGCAGGCAAAGGACGGGAACTTAAAAGTCCGCTGGGATACTCCTTATGCTCAGTACCAGCATGAAGGAAAAGTGATGCATGGAACCCCAAAGACAAGAACCTATGGACCGGAGCAGCTGAAATATACGGAACCCATGGCGAGAAAAGAATGGGAACAGTATGCAGAGCGGAAACATGGCGCAGACTGGAGCCTTGCGATTGAAGAAGCTATGAAAAGTCATATGCGGTAGAAAGGACAAAGATGGAAGAATTGTTATTGAATATCCAGAAAATCTGTAAAGAAGAGCTGGGATTGGATGTGAATCTGTCGGAATTGAAAAGTGATGGAGGAATTTATGCGGAACTGGGACCTGTAACTACTAAAAGCTATATCCGTATGGCAGGAGAAGTTCAACGGGCGCCGGTTCTGTTTATGTGTAAATCTTCCATGGAGCCGGAATGCATCCGAACGCTAAACAGGATATGCAGCCATCTCAGACGGAACAAGCGGAAGTTGGAGGGAAAAAGCTGCCGGATCCGTACACTGGAAATAGAGTCCGCCTCACATAAAACAGGAAGGACGGAAGACTTGCAGGTGGTGTATTCCTGCATCCTTCAGATTGAAATTTATTGAAAAGGAGATAAGAAGAATGAAGTTAGGTGAATTAATGAAAGGCTATACCCCCAATCAGGATTATGAAGGGTTTGCTACAAACGATGATTATGTTCTGGCGATTAATACGGGTGAGGCTGTCAAAGAAGCAGATTATGAGGTAGTTGAAATGGGTGTGTCCGGGCTGGATTCCCAGATGAACCCGATCACACAGGATAAGACGTATATCCGGGCAGGACAGTCAACAATGAAAACGGGTACTCAGAGGAGCTTTAAAGTTTCCGGAGACCGTTATGTGGGTGATCCTGCGCAGGATTTTATGCTTGCCCACAAAATGAAATATGGAACAGGAAATAACGTGGTGACGGACTATGTATATTTTTGTCTGTTAAATGGAAAAGGTGAGAAAGGAAAAGTATCCATTATTGTAAACTCTGATGGAAGTGGAAATGCAGGGGAATCTTCTGCAGTGGATATTGAACTGAAAAAGTCAGGAAGTATTCCAACGGAATATACATATGCTGCTGAAGAAGCGTAGGAGGAACGATGAAAGGGAAAATTGTTGGAGTGCAGGTAGAATTGGATCAGCTCACGAATCCGATCACAGCGAAACGTTATGAAGAAAATATGGAAGAGATTATGAGGAAGATCCATGAAGCGCAGAAGATTGAGGATGGGGCAGAAGGCATTGCGATTCAGTGCCAGGCTATCCGGGAGGCGCTTACAGAAATGTTCGGAGAAGAGAAAAGCGTGCAAATACTTGGAACAAAAGAAGAGGAGACTTTGTTCCGAAGCTTGGATGCATTTGAAGACTATGTGAATATTTATCCAAAACAGGTAGCGCCGATACTTGAAAAACGGGCAGCAAAGTATAATATCGCCCGTCTGGATGGACGCTAACATTCTTCTGGATTGGCTGCCCCAAACAGTGCTGGTGGGAGGTGCGGAATATCAGATACGCTCTGATTTTCGTACCTCTATTTTGTTTGAAACCATGATGCGGAGCAATTTGAACAGCTGGGAGAAATTAAATCAGATCTTGAATATATATTATCCGGTGACTCCACCCGACAGGCAGGAAGCTATCCAGAAAGCGTTATGGTTTTATAATTGCGGAAAAGAAAAGGAACAGAAAGAGGAGAAAAATAAAACCAGAGCGCAGTTTAAAAAAGATCGGGTATCGTATAGCTTTGAGCAGGATGCGCCTTATATTTACGCAGCATTTATGGAGGTTTACAAAATAAATTTACAGCGTATACCAAGTAAGGAGCTCCACTGGTGGGAGTTTGTGGCTTTGTTTGATTCCCTTCCGGATGATTGCAAGATTCGGAAGATCATGTACTGGCGTACCTGCGATACCAGTGGAATGGCTAGAAAAGAAGTACAGCGGATCAATGAACTCAGAAAGGCATATGAATTGAAAGATGATGCATCGGTGCAGGCGAAGGTGACGCTTGCCCAGCGGAATCAGAAGATGCAGGAGTACGTGAAGCGAAGGTTTCAGGAGGTGAACGGCAGTGGGGTACAGTAAAGATGGCAGTATAGAAATTGACGTATCTTTAAATATGGAGCAGATAGACCGGGATTTTGACCAGCTCGTGAAAGAGGCAAAGGCAAGTGTAAAATCCGTGGTCAGGGTGTCTGCTGATATTGCCACTGCCATGGAAGAAACTGGTACAGGTGCAAGGCAGGCAGGACAGGAGATAGAAAAAGCGTCAAAGGGAATGGAAAATTCCCTGGAAAAGGCGGAAGAGAGTGCAGAAGGATTAAAAAAAGAGACGCAGGGGCTGGGGGAAGAAACAGAAAAAACCAGCAGAGAACAGGAAGATCTGGGAGATCAGACAGAAAAGACCAGACAGACAGTGGATAAATCCAGAGAATCCTTTTTGCATTGGGGAGATGTGGCAAAAGCGTCAGTAAAAGGTGTGGCGATTGTGGCAGGCACACTCTTTGCAG
>UMET01014265.1_pt1 | contig 11697 bp, 5 predicted proteins | sample 1964821 | NCBI WGS metagenome assembly UMET01 (sample SAMEA4836027, study PRJEB28245) | human gut metagenome | biome: gut microbiome; material: fecal sample | place: Denmark | collected 2008
GAGAAAACGAAATTTCATAAAAAGCTTTTTATATTATTCAGCCATCATAGCCATACCCATCCTCACCGTATTTCTGGTATTCCTGGCCTTTGTCTTTCAGGGAAAACAGCGTGAAATCCGTGAGGACGCCGAGACAGCGGCCCAGGCCGTAAGGGATAACTACTCCCTGGTCCTGGACAGCGCCGCCACCCAGTACGACATCCTGGCCAGGAATCCCAGGCTGTCCATCTCCCTGCGTGGATTTATCTCCCATAAGCAGATTGGCTATCTGGACGTAATCCTGACCAACACCATCCTTTCCAACTTTAATTCACTGACCAACAACGCACCCTATATTGCCTCCGTGTACTATTACCTGGATGGGTATGATTCCATTCTCACCTCTGACACAGGAGGGACTACACGGCTGTCCCAGTTTTCAGACCTGAGCTGGAAGGATTCCTATGACCACTCTGATGAGGACGAATGGCTGGAACACAGGGAAATGCACCAGTACTCCTACACACAGCCAGTCCCTGTCCTTACCTACTTTAAGAAACTGAGCATGTTTAAGGGCGTGGTCATGGTCAATATATATGAGGAACAGTTAAAACAGCTTATCAATACCAGTTCCCAGCTGGACCGGTTCTTTATTCTGGACAAGGACGGGAATTTCCTGCTCCAGGGAGGCGCCCAAACCGCCCAGCTGTCCCTGGAGGATAAGGATCTGCTGGTCAGCCGCTTGGAACAGTCACCGGATAACGCCTACCGAGGGTGGGTGGACTTAAGCCGTGGAAAATACTATGTGAGAATCATCCCGGCTGACTGCGGGACTTATATTGCAGCCTGTATCAGCCACTCCAACTACTATCAGGCCCTTTACACCCTGCTCCTGCAGTTTCTGATGGTCCTGGCCGCAGTGATTTCCACATCCTTGTGGATTGCCTATGCTATCACCAAAAAGAATTTTCAGCAGATTGATTATTTTGTGGAGGTGTTCTCGGATGCGGAGCGTGGCGTATTTAACCCGGAAAAGCCCGCGTTCATCAAGGATGAATATGATATAATCCTCAACAACATCGTCCAGCTCTTTCTGAATCAGACCTTTCTGCGCAGCCAGCTGGCTCTTAAGGAGCAGGAACAGAAGCTGGCTGAGATGACAGCCCTTCAGTTGCAGATTAATCCCCATTTTCTGTTCAACACCCTGCAGACCCTGGACTTCAAGGCAATGGAATATACACATAAGCCCACCGCGGTAAACCAGATGATTGAGGCACTGTCCGATATCCTTAAATATTCCCTCCAGAATCCTCATTCCATGGTGACCTTAAAGGATGAAATTGATTATCTGAAAAAATACGACAGCATTCAGCGGTACCGTTATGAGGATAAGTACATCCTCTATTATGAATACGAAAAGGAACTGGAGAGCATCCCCATCATGCGCCTGATTCTCCAGCCTCTGATTGAAAACAGCCTGTACCACGGCATCAAGCCCCTGGAAGGCTCAGGTTTTATTAAGCTGCGTATTGTGAGAAGGGGCGGACAACTGATTTTTTCTGTCATTGACTCCGGGGTGGGCATGGAAAAAGCAGATATCCAAAAACTATATGAAAAGATAGCCAATCCGGGCAGCGAAAATATCGGTCTCACCAACGTAAACAGCCGCCTAATCATGCGCTATGGGGAAGGAGCAGGACTTAAGATACTCAGCAAAAAGGGAATGGGGACCTGTATCTCATTTCGCATATCAGAAGAAATAGCGTGTTCCGTCCCTCATAAAGACGCCAATGTGTGTCAGTCCCCCAAATCAGCAGTCATATTTCAGGACATGCCGAATAAAATATAATATCACCCTTGAAAGGAGCACTTACATAATATGACGATCTATCCAATCTGTACCACCATGATGAAATACAGGATTATCCAGACACTGGCGGAAGCCTATTACAGATACCGAGTGAAAAAACCATGTTTCATCATGCGGCAGAATAACCGCTGGACCCTTGTGACCATGGATAGATGACATCATACGCCCTGCATGGGAACTTTATATCCATAAACAGCAAAGGACGCTGTCCTATGATGTGTGATTCAGGCATGGAATCTGAGCCTGAAACTCCATCATAAGACAGCGTCCTTATATAATTTTCTCAATTTTCTGTTGCAATTTTAGGATTCCTTCTTTTTCTTTCCAAGGACCAAATATACAGCCATCAGCATCCCCGAAAGAATGAACGATAACTCATGGGCACTGCTCCCCCTGTCACCTGTCTTCGGTATGGCAGCTAACGGTATCTCCCCATCATCTATGATGGCCATTGACTGGCTGAATGCTGCCGATGCATCCGCTGGAAGGGATGCAAGGGGAACCTGGGATGATTCAATCACATTCTGCTGCGCGCCTGGCCCGCTCTGGGCATCAGTCCCCTGATATCTGCCTGTGCCGCCGGACGTGGTGGTTCCTCCGCCTGAACTGCCGGAACCCTCGGAGCCTTGTGAGGTATTCGTTGTACCGCCGTCGGATGAACCTGGGGTATCTGTATCTGCTGTGTCGTTCCCGGGCACTCCGCCCGATTCATTTCCGTTACCGTTGTTTGAATCGTTATCTGGTTTTTCTGAGGAATCATTTCCTGAGGAACCATTGTCTGTGGAGCCATTGTCTGTGGAGCCGTCACCTGTGGAAGTACTGTTATAGTAATAATTTTTAAATGTATACTCTATTTGATATGCGGTGCCAAATTTGGAAATAACACCGTCCACAGACGGCTGCATAATCGGATCTCCTATATCCGGAACTTCTCCCGGGCACATGGCATGCCAGTTGCCGCTGTCTTCTTCCATCAGCATATGCATGGTTTTAGGGGTATTCACATTCCCTCCTGCATGCAGACTGGAAATCATATAGGTTGTGCTAACTGGATATGCTTTTAAATACTGGTACCACATACCCTCCTGACTGTCAAAGGCCGCGTACACATTCCAGTCCTTCAAAGCGTCACTTCCCGTTAAATATGGTATGATTTCCATATTTTCTGCGCTGTCTACTGTTCTGAAGTATATATGCAGGTATAAATTCTTTGGCCGCTTGTTATTTGGGACATTGTCTTTTTCCAGTCTTTCACTTACGATGCCGGCCAAATCGCCAAATCCTTCTTCCGATGCCAAAGGCCACTTAGAAGTACCATAATGGTCTTCTAACAGCTTCGCTATAATGCTATCATTGGTTACGTTATTATTCGAAATTCCCAATAAGGCCCGCCGTTGCTCGAACCGGTCTTTTCTCCCCGGAGTCTCATCGTATTCCCTGCACTTTGTATATGCTCTCATTAATACGGCGGCCCGCTCCATCAGCGAACCATATTGATTGTTAGAACCATAACCATAAGGGAAGCTTTCTCCCTCTCCCTCCGTGCCAAGGTCAACGTCTGTTTCAATCCAATCAATTTTTGTTCTAGCTGTTTCCGTTACCCCTCTAAACTCGTTATAAGTATCCTCTATCGTCTGGACTACCCTGTATTCAGCTGACGGCCCTACATTCCCTATCTTCATCTTTCCGTTGGGTTTTAGATTGAAGGTATAAGTATTGGTGTCGCCTTCTGTTACAGCGGTTGTATTATATTCCTCAGCCCCGCCATCACCTGTCAGCAGATAGAGCTTCTCATTCTTATTCTTCCTGCTGTCTGTGATGCTGACTTTATAGGTGTATTCGACTTTTTCAGCCCCTTCACTGCCTTCCTGTAATTCATTGGCAATCACCAGATAAGGAGAGGTCTTAAATATAGCCGTAAACGCCGAGAAATGGTCGGTCTGGAAATGAATCTGTCCAACGGACGCGCTTCCGCTCACATCCAGTTCCTGGCGTCCCTCGCTGTCAACCGCAATATCGTCTGCTGAAATGCCATCCAGCACAGGCACCTGGGCTACGGCTTCTGTTTCCCCGCTGCCTTCCAGCTCCGCTTTTGCAGATACGGCCTGGACCTCCTGGGTAGGCGTCTCCAGATGAAGAATTTCAATCTGGTCTGCCTCCATGCTGGCCTTCTCAATCCGCTCTCCGCTAAAGGATACCGTGACAAGGTTGCTGCCGTCCTCGGCCCAGCTGTTATCTAATTTCACGCCGTCATACATAAGGTTGATGTCATATGCAATGATGGCGCTGACCACTGTTCCGTCATCAGTCTCAGCATCTACTTTTTCCGTCAGCGCTGATTCCACCTGCTCTGTTATCTCCTCTGCCTGTATCTGCGTGTCGGCAGGCAGCACTCCTTCGGGAGCAGTTATCCTGATTGTAACCCCATTGACCTCCACTGACTTGTCAAAGGCAGGATGTTCCAATGTCTCCAGGGTGTACACCTGTATGTTCTGCTCCTCATAAACCTCGGATATGGTATACCATGCTGTCTGTGATCCGTCCAGCTCATCCGTAACCGAGTCTGCTTCCAAATCCTCATCATTGGCAGTCACATTGTCAATTGTATATCCCAACTGGGTCTTGACGCCAAAGGTCAGGCTTTCGCCTTCCTTCACGCCTCTTGGCCCCTCCATAATCCGGGCACTGGCCTCAGGGAAACTGGTGTATGTCACCTTATAACCGTCAAAATCCTCCAATGCCTTTAACTGGTTCAGGCTGGTGGTGTAAACCTTGGCTGTGGAACAATACCCCATGCCAGCCAAATCAGAGGTGCTGGCCTTCTTAGTATCATCCTCCGGCACAGGTTCCGGAGCGGTCACCTGCTCTGACTCTGAAGGAAGTGAGGCATCTGCGGACGGTGCTGTTGATGTTTCCGCTGAATCGGAAGATGGATCGCTGCTTCCGGCCGTGCTGTCCGCTGCCTGCGTGCTCTCAGGTACGCTTCCCTCATCATCCGCTTTTGTGGTCTGCACTTCGTCTGTATCCGGCACATTCACTTCCGTTGTTGGGGCAGCCGGTTCCCTGGTCTCTTCCGCAGAAGGCTTCTCTGTTTCTTTTACCGTCTCTGTCTCTTTTTCTTTCTCTGTCCCAGCTGCTTCTCCTGTCTCTTTTACTTCCCCGTGCTCCTCTTTCTCTCTGGGCTCAGTCTCCTTCTCTTTGGAGACCTCTTCCTTCTCCGGCACGTTTTCCTTCACATCTGCGGAATCTGCCGGACTGCCCTCCTCTTTCTCAGATACAACCGGGGCATCATGACGGGAAATGGCAGCTGCCGGCACAGCGCCCTCTTCCTTCTTATCCTCATCCTTATTTGACTTTTCTTCCCTGTCCTCCTGCTTCTGGGTGTCCTTATCCTGGTCCGCAAAATCCTTTTCCGGCTTCTCATCAGAACCAGATCCGCTGTTCTTTTCCGGTACGTCTGCCTTTGTATCGGCAGCATTGTCTTTCTCTGTATCTGTTCCCTGAGCATCGTCCGTCGGCGCGGCTTCTGTATCAGCCGTACTGTGGTCTGCATTGCCGGCCGAACCAAGGGACCCGTCCTCAGGCCGTGATGTCTCCTCCTGGTTTTCGCCGCTGTTTTCACTGCTGTTTTCGCTGCTTCCGCTGGTATCTTGGCCGCTGTTTCCACTGTTTTCGCCGCTTCCGCTGACATCCGCGCTTTCCTCCGGCAGAGCTGACTCCCCGGTGCCGTCGGCACTGCTTTCAGCCGATGTCTCAGATTCGGAGGCTTCTGTCTCCTCCTGGACTGGCTTTGATATGATATCTACTTCCTCATCGCCAAATGCATCCTCATAACTCCTGATGGTGACGCGCTTTGTCTTTTTGACCTTTTCCACACCGTCATCCATCCGTGTGATTTCCGTGGTGCAGCTGATGGTATCCTCCCCGTTATTCACGTAGAGCAGGATGATTTCCTCATCCCCGGTTACCATATACATATCGCCGGCATCCTCCGGAAGGCGCACAAATACACGCAGCTCCGCTTCCATGCTGCTTCCTTCCATCTCCGGATATACCTCATACACGGCACCCTTCGTACCGAAAAATACCTTTTCAAATTCTGCCGTCCTGCCATTGGTAAAGCCTAAATCATCTGCCGTTATCTCATGGCCGCTTTCAATGGCCTCCTCCACGGCAGCTACCAAATCCGCGCCTTTCATCTGGAACGTAACCTGGTCCGCCGTACCGGCATAGGATACATTCAGGCCGGTACCCAAATTTGTGAAAACCATGGCTGCTGTCAGCAAAAATGCCAGAATCCTTTTCTGGCTGTAATACATGGATTTCGCTATTGTACCGGAACTTCTCCGTCTTTCCATAATAGTTCTCCTTTTCATAAACTCCCCTGTTAATCAGGTGCAGCTGTTTCACGATTCATCTTAACAATATCATATCATAAATGATTACACTTTGGTTACATTTTCATGTTTTTTATAAATTATTTATGTATTTTGAATTGTAACCAGAGGCCGTATTTCTTCACTATGGTTACATAATAGCATACAAAGCGTTACGTAAAGCGTTATTTCAGGTCGCAATTGGTCACTTTTTTTATTTTTATGTTATTTTATTCATTTTTTTATAATATGTGTGTCCCCATTTCCCTGCATTCCGCACAAACCAGAAAAAAATGGAAATCTTTTTCTCCCCCCAAACCGTATAAAACATCTGGAATCCGTACATCATTTCGTTATAGCAGATTCATCCAGTACAGCCCTGAATTTTTTCATGTCAGGGCGTATGGCATTATAACGGAGGTAAGGATTATGTCGGGCTACAAAGTTGAGATATGCGGAGTCAATACCGCCAAACTGCCTTTACTGAGCAATGAAGAGAAAGAGGAACTGTTTCAAAGAATACTGGACGGTGACATGGAGGCCAGGGAGCAGTATATCAAAGGGAACCTGCGCCTGGTACTCAGCGTAATCCAGCGCTTTTCAAACAGCCAGGAAAACATCGACGACCTGTTCCAGATTGGATGCATCGGCCTAATCAAGGCCATCGACAATTTTGACATCACTCAGAATGTCAAATTTTCCACTTATGCAGTGCCTATGATACTGGGAGAAGTGCGCAGATATCTGAGGGACAATAACTCCATCCGGGTCAGCCGTTCCCTGAGGGATACTGCCTATAAGGCCCTCTATGCCAGGGAGCAGCTTACCAGAACCAATTCCAAGGAACCCACTCTCATGGAAATCGCACAGGAAATAGGTGTTTCAAAGGAAGACATCACCTATGCACTGGATGCCATACAGACTCCTGTCAGCCTGTATGAGCCGGTTTATACGGACGGCGGGGACCCTCTTTTTGTGATGGACCAAATTAGTGACAAAAAGAACCTGGAGGAAAACTGGGTGGAGGATTTATCTCTGGTGGAGGCCATGAAGCGGCTGCCGGAGCGGGAGCGCCATATCATTGACATGCGTTTCTTTGAAGGAAAAACCCAGACCGAGGTTGCCCAGGAAATCCATATCAGCCAGGCCCAGGTGAGCCGCCTTGAAAAAAATGCGCTGAAAAGTATGAAGTCCTATTTAAGCTGACCCTTGAAGCCTTTCAGCAGATGTGTTAAACTATTCATGTTAGTGCTTGTTTGAAACATATGCCAACAGAAAGTGAACATATCTATGGAACAAAATGAACGCAGATTTGCAGTATTGATTGATGCAGACAATGTCTCCCCCAAGTATATCAAATACATTTTGGACGAAGTGTCGGATGTGGGAATCGCCACCTACAAACGCATTTACGGCGACTGGACAGATAACGAAAAGCGCAGCTGGAAGAATGTGCTTCTGGACTGGTCCGTAAATCCCATCCAGCAGTACAGCTACACCACCGGAAAGAACGCCACTGATTCAGCCATGATTATTGATTCAATGGACATCCTATATTCCGGAAATGTAGATGGCTTCTGCCTGGTTTCCAGCGATTCAGATTTTACCAAGCTGGCCCAGCGCCTGAGGGAGGCAGGGATGTTTGTCATGGGAATCGGGGAGCAGAAAACCCCCAAGCCCTTCCGTGCAGCCTGCGATACGTTTAAATTGCTGGAGATCATATCCTCTGACGATGCACCGGAGACATCGGTCATCGAAAACCAGAAGACCATTACCAACATAGATGAAATCCAGAAGGCCATCACCAAGCTCCTCATTGAAAATAACAGCCAGAACCAGCCCATTATCCTTGCAAAGGTGGGTAACTTCCTTACAAAGCGCTTTTCAGATTTTGATGTCAGGAACTACGGCTACTCCAAGCTCTCCACCTTTTTGGAAAGCCTGAACAACAACGACTTTCAGGTGGTCAAGCTCCACGGCGGTTATTTTGTCCAGGAAAAGAGCGCCAGCATCTCCAAAACTGAGATTGAAAAGGAAATCATCCGCATCATCAAGGGATATAACGGACATGTGGATAATCTGAGCATCATACACGATGAGCTGAAAAAGACATACCCTTCCTTTGACGTGAAGCAGTATGGTTTCAGCCGCATTTCCAGCTTTATCCGCAGCTTCGGAACATTCCGCATCAGGGATAACATGGTTCAGCTCAAATAACAACAACAGAAATGCCCGGTAAGGGACATCCAGCCTGTGGATGCGGCCTTTTCCGGGCATTCTTGTTTTATTGTCTTTCCTGCCTCTCCTGTTATCTGCGGATGATTTCAAAGCCATCCTTAAACTCTTTATAGTCCCTTATGCCGATGAATTCTTCCGGAACTGGCATCTTCGTCATATGGCTGGTGATTTCATACCATTTGTCCATTTGGAATACAGCGTCCGGGTCTGTCCATATGGCCTCCGCCTCTTCTCTGGTCAGGTCCGTATATTTAAGTATGTCCTCAGGAAACTCCTGCTCTTTTCCGTAACATCCAAACTCTGATTCCAGTATTTCCTTAGTAATTGATGTCGCCCTCTGGTACACATGCTTTTGATGTTTGTCGCTGTAGGCAACCATCAGCAGATCTCCGTCAAATTCGTCATAGAGAATGACATCCGACTTGAATATTTTTGACACTTTCCTGGCGTTCTCCATGGTGCAGTTTTCCTGGAGACTCTGGCTGTCTATGCCCAGCCAGGGGCTGTCCTCTGTCCAGGCCGCCAGCGCATCCCCGCTTTTTACCCCAAAAAAGCCTGTGTCAATTTTCTTCACCAACTCCAGGCAGTCACCGATTTCCTCCGGGCTTAAGTCCTCCTCCAGAAGGACCAGACAGTTTGTCATGACATAGTTTTTGCCGTAATAGCCGTGAAATACCTCGTCCTCCATCTTTTTACAGATTCCCGCAGACGTATCTAAAATCCGGAAGGAATCAAGAGCCTGCCTGGCTTCTCCTATGGATTCTGGCGTTTCTTCCCTGAGACGTACCGTTACCGTGTAAAAATACTCCGGTCCCTGCACACTGAGCTCTACGCTATATCGGTATGCCCCTTCCACGTATTCACCCCCGCCGTATATCTGACCGGTATTCTCCTCGGCCTTATACCGTATCTCCTTTTGGACAATCTCGTCTCCCTTCACCCTTCTGTATGTATACTCCAGCACCTCCGGCATGGAATCGTCCTTAACAGCTGCTCCGCTCTCCATCCTTCGGATGTAATCCGCCTTTGTCCTGGGGGTATCTATTCCCGCTATTGCAAAAAACTGCGGCTGCTCCCTGTATCCCCGGACCAGAATACTCCCCCATTCCGAAACCAGGATGTCCCCGAAATCACGGTTTCCCTGCTGGGTCCACTCCTCCTGCGGAAGCCGGATTTTATAATAAAGGGAGGAGGATACATAGGTTCCGTCTGACCCCACCTGGTCAAAAACCGTATCATCGGGAACAGTAATCATAATACCGTCCTGCATTTTGTCTGCTGCTTTATTTCCATGTTCCGCTGCCTGACTTGCGTTTTCCCCCGAATCCGCCGTTCCCTCTTCAGACACCTCTGCCATTGCCGTCCGGGCCTGTACGCTGCCCTCCGCTGTCCCTGTGTTTCCCGCTGTCCCTGTGCTTCCTGTTGTTCCTGTGCTTCCCGCTGTTCCTGTGCTTCCACCGCTCCCTGCTCCCCACGCCGCCAGTCCCAATGCCGCCGCAGCTGCGGCCGCTGCCAGTACCCTTCTGCCCGTCCCCCATTTTCCTGCCGGCACATGTACCTTTTTTTGCTTTAGTCTCAGAGGCTTCCCGCTTCCTCTCTCATTGCATATCTGAAACAGCATCTTAATGCCTCCTATTTGTGCTAGCGGCTCCATGGGAATCATGACCGCCCCGCCCCGTCCTTTCATCAGGCAAACATATTCCGGAGTATAAACCGCCTTCTCAAAATCCCCATAGGCGTGTCTGACCGCGGACCGTTCTCCATATTCACAGATACCGTCCTCTTCCAGTGCCAGCAGCTGCAAACCCGCATACCGGTACGGGAACAATGCCGCCTTCCTCAGCTTCTGCACATTTCTCCAAGGCAGGCCCAATGCCCTGCATGCGTCTGCTATCTGGTCCACGCTCCTGGTGTAACAGCAGAATGGGACGGTTCTTCTGCGGCAGGCTTCCTCCACATCCCCCATGGGAATCCGCTCATCCCTGTTCTCCAAACATTTTGTCTTCAGGCATCTGAACCATTCCTGCGCCTCCAGATCCCCTCCCAGGACCCGCTCCGGTATGGCCCAGAATTCCTTCTGCCCGAAAAACAGAATCAGGCCTTCCTTCCTATGAACCTCTGTCAGCGCAGAATACAGCAGCCATATATCCGTATTCCCGGTCTGTATGCGGATCACCTCATTCTCCATGGTGATACAGCAGTCTTCCTTCAGATTCATAAAATCCGGCCGGACCCTTCCCAGGTCCTTTTCCTTCAGGAAGTCTTTCTTATACCATCTGAGGAATCCTTTATACTCCTGTTCACTCAGCCTGAAACAAAGCCTTTCTCCCACCTGTGCTGCGGACATGCCTCTCCTACCTCCTTGGCCGTCTCTCCCCATACGCACCTTTAAGGTATGGACGGCCTTGTATATCAAATCATATTCCTGATAACAATGTACCGCATTTTCCTCTGTTAAACAAGCCTTAAGACAGCAAAAAAGCCAGCTCTTTCTGCTGACTTTCCATGCCTATTCAAATCTGACGATTTCTTTTTTAAGCCGTTTCATGATTTTCTTTTCCAGTCTGGATATATAGGACTGGGAGATTCCCAGCAGATCGGCCACTTCCTTCTGGGTCATTTCCTCCCCGTCCTCGTTTGTAAGGCCGTACCGCAGCTCCACGATTTTGCGTTCCCTGGGGTTTAAGCGGCTGATTGCGTTGTTGAGAAGGCTTTTTTCTATCTCATCCTCGATATCGTGATAAATCACATCCTCATCCGTTCCAAGAATATCCGACAGCAGAAGTTCATTTCCATCCCAATCCACATTCAGAGGTTCATCTATGGACACTTCCAGACGTGTCTTATTATTCCTTCTGAGATACATGAGAATCTCATTCTCAATGCATCTGGAAGCATAGGTGGCCAGCTTGATGTTCTTATCCGGCTTAAAGGTATTGATGGCTTTGATGAGTCCGATGGTTCCGATGGAAATTAAATCCTCCACCCCCACGCTGGTGTTGTCGAATTTCTTCGCTATGTAGACTACCAGCCTCAGGTTGTGCTCAATCAGGGCCGCCCTGGCCTCCTTGTCATCCTCGCTTCCCAAAAGACTTATCATCCGGCCCTCCTCCTCTGTTTCCAGAGGGGCAGGCAGTATATCGGCGCCTCCTATATAATGCACCTCCCCCTGCCTGGGCATCAGTACGGTTCTGAAGCTGGGGATGGTCTTTAACTGGAAACGGTTTGGTATGG
>UMET01015068.1_pt1 | contig 11623 bp, 10 predicted proteins | sample 1964821 | NCBI WGS metagenome assembly UMET01 (sample SAMEA4836027, study PRJEB28245) | human gut metagenome | biome: gut microbiome; material: fecal sample | place: Denmark | collected 2008
TATAATTGCAATAATTACTACTTGACCAATCAATGCCAGCCACTGCATCAAAACTTGTAAATAAATATATTTTTTATCCTCTTTTAAATAACTAACTAATCTTTTATTAATCATTGCTCACTTCTTTAATTGTTTTAATTCGAAATGCAAAATAATAATACTTAAATATTACTAATAAAACAATTGTTATCCTTCCATAAATATTATCCATCATTAAAAATGCAATTAATAACATCGTACTTGCAAACGATAACAACATCACTTTGGTTTTCAATGTCATAGCTCTTTTAGTTACAAAGTCATTTAAATGATTTTGATAAATTTTTGTCCCTTCAAACCAGACTTTAGCCCGTGAAGAACTTTTAGTAAAAAAGAACATTGCCACTAAAAGAAAAGGAGTTGTTGGTAAAACTGGTAAAACTACGCCAATCATTCCAATCCCTGTAAATATTATTCCTAGCATAAAATATAGATATTTCATATCGTTCTCCTTATGTTATATTCATCTAACATACTTTAACATTTACTTTTCATCTTTTCAATAATAAGTTAGTCTAATTTAACAATTTAATCAAAAAAGAACTTAGTTTCTCAACTAAGTCCACTACTTTTAATTATATCTCTTTTTTAATAATGCAATTCCACAAAGTCCTGCTAATGTAGTTATTGCGTATAATCCAAGGCTCACACTATCACCAGTCTTAACTGAAGTTTTAGGTGTATCAGCTGGTGTTTCTGGTACTGGTGCAGGTGTTGGTTGTTCTGCTGTTTTTCCATATTCAGCAGCCCAATTCATAATACTAACACCTTTAGCATCTTTAGGATTGTTATTTAATGTATAGATCCAAGACCAGTGATCACTATATTGAACTAATGTTGCTACACCATCTTGATCATAATCTTCTGCAAATTCTAATTTATTAGAACTTGCTCCTGTACTAGGATCTGTTACTGCTACTGTTTCATATAAAGATAATTTATATTTTCCATCTTTAGTTTCAGAAGTTGTAAAATCAGAATTTAAATCTTGTTTATGTTCTGAAGTAATTAATTCTTGTCCATCTGTTAAAGCATTAAATAAACGGATTGAGCAATCTTCTGGTTTAACACTGCTATCTGTTTTCCCTTGAACTAACCAAATTGCAGTATCAGAATTTTTAATACTTGCTAATTCTGCATCAGTTGGAGTTTCTCCACCACGAGCATCTGCTACATCTAATGCAGGACAGTTGATCATTGCAGCAGCAAATAAATCTGGATAAGCAATCAACATTCTTGTTGTCATATAACCACCAGCTGAACATCCTGAAACAAACACTTTATCAGGATCGATATTTTTAGCTTTGATTACTTCATTAATTTCATTATACGCTTTTTCTAATAAACCATCATTTTGTGCATAATACCAAGTATCTGGTGCTTGGAAAGCCATAACATGAGCCCCTCCAAAAATATTTTGAGTCTCATCTGTAGCCCAAGCAACTGTACCACGATTAGCTAACATTTGTGCAACATTGTTGCCAGAAGATAAATAATCACCTTCACCATTACCATGGAACCAAACAATCAATGAATCTGCACTACCTGCATCATAATATTGATAATTAATTCCATCCTTTACTTTAACTGATTCAAATTTAGCAGTTTCTGCATTTATTACAGTATTATCACAAGTATAATTACCGGTATATGAATCGTTAATAACTGTACCATCTGCAGCTGTTAAAGTAACTGGCTTATTTTGTGTAACCGTATAAGTTAATTCAGCCGGATAATTTCTACCTGAACTTAAATAAGCTAAAGTGGCCCCTTCACTTTGATTAAAATAGATGTTTACATATTGTCCTTCAACTTCTACTTTAACAATTTTACGGTCAAGATCATAATCACCATAGCTAGTATCTTGTGTACCTTGACGAATATCTTCTGTTGATGCTTTAGCATGAACAGTAAATGTATCTAACCCTACACCTGTAACCTTTTTAGCAGCACCATAGTCAATTACCATTTTTGATACGACCTCACCCGCATCTGTCACTTCCCCATATAATTGACAGCTATAAGTATCTGGAGCATCAACAGCAAATAATGGGGTGCAATATGTTGTTGCTACTAATGCGAAACTTACGACCATCGCTAATAATCTCTTTAATCTCTTCATATCTCTTTCCTCCTCGATATATTTAGTTTATCACCCTTTCTCATTGAAAGCGATTACAAAAATACTTACTAAGTACCATAAATAGGTACCTAAAAATTAAAAAAACTATTGAATTTAAAATCTATTTATGATAATGATTTTAAAATTGATACATGAAATTATTTTTTTAAATGATATAATTATATTATCTCAACGTGTAGTTTGCGGAACGTAAGTCCAGTTGCAGCTACACTTTTTTATTATATGGAGGAATTTATATGTACAAAATTGGCGATACCGTTTTATATGGACGTGAAGGTGTTTGTAAGATCAAGGATATTGTTACTCGCAAACTTAACAATATCGATAAGCAATATTATTTTTTAACCCCATTGGATGATCATATAACTATTCTTGTCCCAACAGATAATGAAGAGGCTTTATCAAAAATGCGAAAAGTATTATCTAAGAAAGATATTTATGAATTAATTAAGACGATGCCAGATAATGAAACAATCTGGATCAATGATAAAAATATTCGAAAACAAAAATATAATGATATTATTAATCATGGGAATCATGAACAATTAGTTAAATTGACCAAAACTTTGTATTTAAATAAACAAAAACAAGAAAAAGCCGGAAAAAAATTTCATGTTCAAGATCAGCATTTTTTACAAACCGCAGAAAAAATGCTTTATGATGAATTTTGTCATACACTCAATTTAAAGCCAGAACAAATTTTACCATTTATTTTAGAAACTTTGAAAGAAAATTAAGGAGCATTTATGTATAAAATTAATGACTATATTATTCATAAAAACAATCATCTTTATCAAATTATCGCTATTCACAATCACACTTGCATTTTAACAACTTGGCAAACCAATGAAACAATCATTACGAATATCACCGAACTTGTCCGAAAGGTTATAACAGCTTCTGAAATGGAGGAAATTGTTGAACGAATTCCATATATTCGTACTTTAAACATAACTAGTGAACGATATCGACAAGAGCTTTACCAAAAGTCACTAGATAAATATGATGAAGTTGAGTGGATCAAGCTAATTAAAACAATCTATATTCGTCACCAAAAAAAACAGACTCAAAATTATGAACTAAAATATTTTAAAGCAGCCAAAAATATTTTTCATGAAGAAATATCACTTCTTCTAAATATTCCACTACCTAAGATTGAAACATACATAAAACAGAAAATTTTAGAAAATTAAAAACATTGACTTTTATGAGTCAATGTTTTTAATTAATCTAAATCAGTTCCATTTGAAGCAATAACTTTTTTATACCAGGCAAAACTTTTTTTCTTTGAACGTTTTAATGAACCGTTCCCTTGATCATCTCGATCAACATAGATAAATCCATAGCGTTTTGACATTTCACCAGTTGAAGCAGACACTAAATCAATACATCCCCAAGGTGTATAGCCTAATAATTCAACTCCATCTTCATTAATTGCCTTATCCATCTCTATTATATGTTCTCTTAAATATTCAATTCGATAATCATCATTTACTGAACCATCAGCTCCAATTGTATCTTTGGCACCAAGACCATTTTCAACGATAAATAGTGGTTTTTGATAACGATCATATAAAGTATTTAATGTGATTCTTAATCCTAACGGATCGATTGCCCAACCCCATTCACTAGTTTTTAAATAGGGGTTTTTAGTTCCCTCAAAAGCATTTCCAGAAGTTTTTTCAACATTTCCTTGTGTTGAAATACAACGTGATGAATAATAACTAAAAGAAATAAAGTCAACTGGATTATTCTTTAAAATTTCTTTATCTTCTGTGGTAATACCAATATTGATACCTTCACGTTCAAACATTTTTAAAGCATAGTTTGGATAATATCCACGTGCTTGAACATCAATAAACATTATATTTTCCCGATTTTTATTAATAGAAGCCCAAACATCTGCAGGATGGCAACTATATGCATAATATTCGCCTCCAGCCAGCATACATCCTACCATATTATTAGAATCAATTTCATGAGCAATCTTGGTAGCCCAAGCGCTTGCTACTAATTCATTATGAGCCGCAATATATTTAGCTTCTTTTTGATCTTCGCCTTCTTTAAACATCAGTCCTGCCCCCATAAATGGCATATGTAAGATCATATTGATTTCATTAAAAGTTAACCAATATTTTACTAGACCTTTATATCTTGTAAAAAGAACAGTAACTAATTTTTTATACATTTCAATTAATTCACGATTTTTCCATCCGCCGTACTTCTTAATTAAATGAATAGGCATATCAAAATGAGTAATCGTTACTAAGGGCTCTATTCCATATTTATGACATTCATTAAAAACATTTTCATAAAACTTTAGGCCTTCTTCATTCGGTTCATTTTCATCACCGTTAGGAAAAATACGAGTCCACCCTATCGATAGTCTAAATGTTTTAAACCCCATTTCAGCAAATAGTTTAATGTCTTCTTGATAATGATGATAAAAATCAATTCCAACTTGAGCGGGATAATAGTATCCCTCTTCAAAATCTAGCATTTCTTTCATTCCTAAGTAAACAGGAAAACGGTCTTTACCATGAGGTACTACATCAACATTAGCAAGACCACGTCCCCCTTCATTATATCCACCTTCACATTGGTTAGCAGCAGTTGCTCCACCCCATAAAAAATCTTTTGAAAAAGCCATCTTTCATTCCTCCTTTTTACTATATCCTTACCTTACTATAAAAAAAGAATAAATACTTAATAGTTCACAAACTGTGAACTAAAATATTTACTCTTGGTTTTGTTGCAATCTGGCAATAATCAAATCTGTCACAAAGCGGATATTTATCTTATTCAATGTAGAATCAACAGAGGGAACATAAATTTTTTTCCCAGCAAAAGCAATTTCTTGATTGCAAGTTATTAACCAAGCCTTTTGTTTTTGCTTTAATATTTTAGTAATTGTTCGGTGATTATACATTAGTGTATTACCATTAACACTGATAATTAAAAATACAGCGTGATCACCAATTCGATATTCTTTTCTAAAATCAACATCTACTACAATAATCGGTATTTGAAGTGCATCCAATTCAATTTGGATCATTGAACATAGTCCTTTTGCCTCTCCATGACCTAACAAAAATAGGCAAGAACAATTTCTAATATCTTCTACGAGCATATCTAGATCATTATAATTGATCTGATGTACTGTATTGGTTAATAAATTATTCATTCGCACAACTAAATCTGAACTATTACTTCTAAAATCACTATCTAACTGAAAATATCGATCCTTTAATCCAAGACTTCCGACATACATCGAACAACTTTCTTTTAACTCAGCAAAGTTATCATAACCTAATTCTTTAACGAACTTCGAGACCATGGCTTTAGAAACATGACTTCCATCAGCTACTTCCTTAATAGTTAAGGAATTAATTATAAGAATATTTTGTTTAATAAAGCTAGAGATCATATATCTAGGATCACTCGTTTGACTATTATTGATAATATCGTTTAACTTATTAATGATCATCATATCCCACCTTTATTTCATTATACAACAAAAGCACCTTTCGGTGCTTATTTAAGATTACGATAAATAAATAACATACGATCTTTTCCATTAATATCCTTAATGATTTCATGGGGATCGTTAGGAAAATATTCTTGAAGAGCTGCTTCCATAAGCTCCCGTTGATCAAATCCCATTTCAAATGCTAATAAAGCCCGTTCCTGCAATAATGGCTCGACTCCCTGAAATATTTTACGATAAAAATATAGCCCATCATTACCACCAAATAAAGCCACATGTGGTTCATTATCTTTAACCATTGCTTCGATTTCTTGTTCTTGAGGAATATATGGGGGATTAGAAACAAAAATATCAACCTTTATTTCATTTTCTAATAATGGCTCTAACATATCTCCAACCATAAATTCAATATTAGCACCCAGATTCTTTGCATTATCTTTAGCGACTGTAACTGCTTTTAAAGAAATATCAGTTGCGAAAACTTTTAGACGCGGTTCTTCTAAAGCAAGACTAGTTGCAATCGCCCCACTACCCGTTCCAACATCACAAAGAGTAATGCTTTGATATTCAGCAAAATAGTCATCAATACGATATAAAATATTTTCCACTAATTCCTCAGTCTCATAACGTGGAATCAAAACGTCTTCATTAACTTTGAAATCACGTCCAAAAAAGTTTTCTACGCCTTTTATATACTGAATTGGTTTTCCTTGATAATATTCTTCCATACCTGCCAAGAACTTGGCTTCTAGTTCTGAACTGACTTCTTCATCATACATTAAATATAACTCATGCGGTTGTTTATCAGCAAGGTGATAAAACAGCACTTTAGCAACATTAACATCTTTACTAGCATCATCTAATCTGCTTTCTGCTAATTTAATCAGCTCTTTTACAGTTGCCATTAATGTTGACCTTCCATTTTTAAACGTTGGTCTTCATTAATCAAAGCTGTAATAATATCATCTAATTTTCCATCAACAATACGATCTAATTGTTGGATCGTTAAACCAATACGATGATCAGTTACTCGATTTTGAGGATAATTATATGTTCTGATTTTTTCAGCACGATCACCAGACCCAACTTTACTCTTTCTTTCACTACCAACTTGTTCGTCATGTTGTTGCTGATAAAAATCATAAATTCGTGAAACTAAAGCTTTCATTGCTTTATCTTTATTATCGTGTTGTGAACGTCCATCTTGACTAGCTGCCACAATTCCAGTTGGAAGATGGGTAATCCTTACTGCAGAATCAGTCTTATTAATATGTTGACCTCCTGCACCACTAGCACGATATGTATCAATTCTTAAATCACTTTTATTAATTTCAACATCTACTTCTTCCATTTCCGGCATTACTAGAACAGTTGCTGTTGAAGTGTGGACACGTCCTTGCGTTTCGGTTTTAGGAACCCGTTGTACTCGGTGAGACCCAGATTCAAATTTTAATTTACCATAAACATCTTCACCCTTTACCATGAAAGAAATTAATGAATAGCCACCTGCTTCGGCATCAACAGCTTCCATTACTTCAACTTTCCAACCTTGAGACTCTGCATATTTTACATACATCCGATATAAATCTCCTGCAAAGATATTTCCTTCATCACCGCCAGCAGCACCACGAATCTCCATAATTACATCTTTATTATCATTGGGATCCTTTGGAATTAATTCAATTTCTAACTTGCTTATAATCTCAGGTAAGCGTGTTTCCAACTCCGCTAACTCCATTTTAGCCATTTCTTTAATTTCAGGATCACTTTCTTTAGCTAATTCTTTAGCATCGCTGATCCCAGCTTCTACTTCTTTATACTCTTGATATAAATCATATGCTGCTTGAAGTGATGACTGTTCTTTTGTAACTTCCGTCATTTTCTTAATATCGCTACCGATATCTGGATCCATCAGCATATGTCCTAATTCTTCATATCTATTCTCCATTGTTTTTAAACGATCTAACATACTCTCATTCATGATTTATACCTCCAAACCTCTCATATTATATAATAAACATACTAAATAAGCAAAATAAATTTTGTTTGAATTCATCGTCTTTTATTTACATTTTAAAACTTTTAAATATTTCTAATATTATTATTTAGTTCACATTCAGTTCACCTAGCTATTTTATGATATTAGTGTAGTAAGAAAACTACCCTCCCTTTAATCATAAAAACGAAGACAAGTTACTAACGTAACTTGTCTTTATTTTGCTTTAGGCCGTACTTTTTAAAAGAAGGTTAAATTTAACCAGTGTGTCTACTTGACAGCACTAAAACCAAATTAAAACCTGCTTCTTTATATTTTTATAACCCAAACTATAAAAATCTCTCATAATTAGAATTTATGCGGTTTATTAGGAACTTGATGGCAATGACGACATCTTGGTTCATAACTTTCATCAGCCCCAACCATCACGATAGGGTCTTCAAATCCTGCTGGTTTACCATTAACTAGACGTTGTGTTCTTGTCGCCGGGGCCCCACATTTAGCACAAACCGCTGTTAACTTTGTGACAAACTCTGCCCGAGTCAATAATTCAGGCATCACGCCAAATGACTCACCTCTAAAATCTTTATCTAAGCCTGCAACCATTACGCGAATTCCCTTATCAGCTAAATATTCACAAACTTCAACGATATCTTTATCAAAAAACTGCACTTCATCTATTGCTACTACTTCGGTATCAGCTTCAATTTTCTTTAAGATATCCTGGGCTTTTTCAACTACTAAACAAGGTACTTTAGCACCAGAATGAGAAACTATCTCACTATCAGAATAACGATTATCTATTTTAGGCTTAAACACAATAATATTCTTCTTAGCATAGCTTAATACATTGATGCGTCGAATCAACTCTTCTGTTTTTCCTGCAAACATACATCCACTAATTACTTCAATCCAACCTTCACGGTATTGATGATACATCTAATTCCTCCTTAACTTCTAAGATCACGCACGCCTTCACTTGTTCCATCTGGACCCATTTGAGCCAAATCAGAAAAACGGCTATAATTCTTTTCAAAAGCAAGATTAACTTCACCTGTTGCCCCATTACGATGTTTTGCAATAATGATTTCTGTTAATCCATTATCTTCTGATTCTTCTCCAGGATCTTTATAATAATCTTCACGATAAATAAACGAAACAATATCGGCATCCTGCTCGATTGCCCCAGACTCTCTTAAGTCAGACATCATCGGCCGTTTATTAGGTCGTTGTTCAACTGAACGTGATAATTGTGATAATGAAATAACTGGTACTTCAAGTTCTCTGGCTAATGCCTTTAGCGTTCTTGAAATCTCAGATACTTCTTGTTGTCGATTTTCTTTATTTTTAGAAGCAGTTGTAATCAATTGCAAATAATCGATTACAATCATCCTTAAGCCATGCTCACTTTTTAATTTACGACTTTTTGCAACAATATCATTGATTTTAATACCCGGACTATCATCTATGTACATATTACATTTAGATACTCGTTCTGCTGCGGCATAATATTTATTTGCATTTGTTTTTAAAATTTCACCTGTTCTCATAGAAGAACCTTCTATTCCCCCCATTGAACAGATAACCCTCTGAACAAGCTGTTCAGCAGGCATTTCCAGGGAAAAAATAGCAACCGGTTCCTCAGCTTTATACGCTGCATTATGGGCTAGATTCAAGGCAAAGGCTGTTTTCCCCATCGCTGGACGTGCAGCCAAAATAATTAGATCTCCCTTTTGAAAACCAGATGTAATCTTATCAAGATCACGGAACCCAGATTTTACCCCAGATATATTTCCATCAATTTTTTGGAGTAAATTTAAACGATCCGTAACACTTTTAATAACCCCACGAATATCTCTAAATTCACCAGCACTTCGATCTTGAGTTACTTTTAAAATCGTTTTTTCAGTTTCATCAATAAAAGCATCAATATTTTCAACATCACCATAAGCATTTTCAGCAATTTGAGTTGTCTCGCGAATAATTCTTCGCAATGTTGCTTTATTATGTAATATCTTCAAATAATATTCACTATGCGCTACAGTTGGTACAGATTCACTTAATCTAAGCAAATAATCAACACCACCTATTTTATCTAGCTGGCTATGATCCATAAGATAAGATGTTACCGTGGTAACATCTACTGGAGTGCCTTCTTCATTGATTGCAGCCATTGCCTTAAAGATTGCTTGATGACTGTCATCATAAAAATCATCTTCAACTGTTTTATTCAAGATATCAATACACTTATCTTTTGAAATAAGCATTGAACCTAATAATGATCTTTCTGCCTCTATGTCATGAGGATATTCTCGATTGGCCATACATTTCTCCTATCGTTCTTTTAAATGAACATTGATTGTTGCAATAATTCCTTTATATAAATCTACTTTTAATTTAGTATATCCTAATGCTCCAATTGGATGAGCATCAATAAATTTTCTTTTATCAATTTTAATACCATACTTTTCTCTTAATTGTTCAACTACTTGTTTAGTAGAAACGCTACCAAAAGTTTTACCATCTTTACCTGATTTTAAAGTAAATTCTAAAGTAATGCTTTCAATTTCTTTAGCTAATTCTTTAGCTTTTGCTTGATTTTCTAAATCTTGTTGGTGCTCTGCTTCTTTTTGACTCTCAACAATTTTACGACTTGTATTTGTTTCTAAAACTGCTAACTTGTTTTTAATTAAGAAGTTTTGTCCATACCCATCGGCTACTTTAACAACTTCTCCTTTTTTACCAACTTTTTTTACATCTTGTAATAAAATAACTTTCATTATTCATTCGTCCTTTCATCTAAATATTCGTTGATTGCTTCCTCTAATAAATTAATTGCAATCGTTACATCTTCATACTTTAATTGGCAAGCTGCCATAGAAAAATGACCGCCTCCACCTAATTTTTCCATAATTAACTGCACATTAACATCACGGGTACTTCGTGCACTGATAGATACCTCTTCTTTACCTGTACGACCTACTGTAAATACCGCCTTAACTCCACTAATACCTAATAGCTCATTACCAGCCTTTGCTAACAATGTTCTACTATATATTTTATCTTGACGTCCAAAAGCAATCAAGATATTTTCACCATAACGATATGCTGTTTGCGTAATTGACAATTTTGTTAGAGTCGTATCATAATCATCTTCTAGATATTTATAAGCTTCTGATACATTCGCCTGCATCTCTTTTAATTTAGCTGCAGCCTGAAATGTTCTAGTTCCTACACGTGTCCTAAAATAATTAGTATCGATCAACATTCCCGCATACATGATTGTCGCTTCACGTTCAGTCACACAAACATTTTCTTTTTGATAATCAAATAATTCTACAATCAACTCAACAGTTGACGAAGCTGCCGGCTCTAAATACGTCAGCAATGGTAATTCAATAAATTCCTCACCACGACGATGATGATCAATTACAACTTTATTTTTAATTATATCAAGTGCATTAGCATCGATTGCTAATGACGGTTTATGATTATCAACATTCACCAGCAAGGTTTTACTGTGATTAAATTCATTAATTCTAGCCGGTGTAATAAAAACTCCACGATAACGTTCATCATCACGCAGGCTCCGAGCAATTACCCCAGTCTTTTCTTCCAATGAATCATAATCAATAATGATGTGTGCCTTTTTCCCATAGGCTTTACAAATTGAATACATTGCGATTGAAGCACCAAAAGAATCAAAATCCGATTGTTTATGCCCCATAATTAAAACATTATTAGCCTGACGAATCAATCCCGCTAATGATTGAGCAATTACACGGGCACGAATTTTATTTGATTTTTCATAGCTTTCACTATTTCCACCAAAGAAACGAATTGGTTCATCATTTGATTTAACTGTAGCCTGATCTCCGCCTCGAGAATAAGCCAGCGAAAGCGCAGAAAAAGCCAGCTCATCAAGTTCACGGAGAATATTACTTCCTCGTCCAATTCC
>UMET01021364.1_pt1 | contig 11585 bp, 13 predicted proteins | sample 1964821 | NCBI WGS metagenome assembly UMET01 (sample SAMEA4836027, study PRJEB28245) | human gut metagenome | biome: gut microbiome; material: fecal sample | place: Denmark | collected 2008
CCTCGGATGCCCATTTTATAAGGGTTTCCGAGGTTTCTTTATGTCTGTTGGCTCTACTTTGGCTCTATTTCTCTGATGTAGTATTATTTTCGGAGTAATATCGAAAGGCTTTTACAATATAGTTAGAAGCGCCGTTCCCATATTTTTTATCGGTTATGTTTTTGACATAATCATTGGAATAAGAGTCAATCAGTACATTTATGAGGGGGTTATCAAGAGTCACAGAAGAACCCTGTTTTTTGATAAATTCCAGTATCTCATAAACGATTTCCTGTATTTTGGGAGAGGATACATCGCAGGTTAAATCGGCTGTTAGTTTTCCATACAGCAAGTCTGATTGAGCGGCGATTTTTTCCGTTTCTTCACTCCGGTTTTTATTCATAATTTCTGAAAAGTGTTCCAGATTATATTTCATTTCTTCTGTATATTTTTCAATACTACCAAAATGTTGAATGGCGAGTTTGGCTACGTTTTCCTCATCGTCTTTAATCTTTTGAATGAACACATCAAAATTATCGATACTTCCCCAATGTTTAATAATTGTGTCTGTTTGATTAACCTTAAAATCTTCTAATGCATGGATATATTCTGATAAATCAAATTCTTTGAAATTCATACATTCTTCTCCTTTCTCAAGTCGTTCAAGAAGTTGTATAAGTCTGTCTGTTCGATTACGCTTTAGAAGAAGCAGTTCCTTTTGCTTTTTAAAGGCGACAATCCGGTCAAAATCAGGATTTTGCATAATTTTGATAATGTCTTTTAACGGAAAATCCAATTCCCGGAAAAAGAGGATTTGTTGTAGGGTTTGCAATGCGTGTTCATCGTATAGACGATAGCCAGCAGGAGTAAGTTCGCTGGGCTTTAATAACCCAATCTCATCATAATATTGCAGAGTGCGTATGCTTACCCCTGTTAATTTTGCAACTTGACTTATGGTTTTCATTTTATCAGCTCCTTAAATGATAGAGAAGCAAGATGGAAAATGCCGGCAACATCTATTTTGCTTCACAAGAATAGCATACAGTATCACGTTACGTTGGAGTCAATAGGTTTTAGGGATTATTGCGGAAATAATTTTACAGTAATTCCCTCAGTTCCTTTTTTAACTACCATATTATTGTCTACAAGATGATTCTTAATATCCTCTATGTTTTGCTCAATCTCGTTAATTGCTTCTTCATAATCATCTTCAGCGTTCAAATTCTCTTTAGAGTTTTTTAGATTTTCTTTTATTTCTTTGGCTTTCAGATAGGTGCAAAGTTTCTGATTGATTGCGGCATTCTGAAAAGATAATTTTACAGTAGAAGGGATAAATTCTCCATTATCATCTTTTTCCGCTTCAAATTTCATATCTACTTGCTCATCCAGTTTAAACAGTAAAGAAAGCACATCCGATACAGTTTCTATATCAAAGTCCATGAACAGGTTAATGCTAATGCCAAGGGCATTTGTGATTTTCAGTAATTGATCCGGCTTTGGATTGCGAATACCATATTCATACTTCTTGATAGTAGCCGGATTTATGCCGGAAAGATTCCCCAACATTTCTTGTGATATTCCACGTATATTCCGATAATATTTGATTTTTTCTCCGACAGTCATAGCGTTTCTCCTTTTTGTGTTTTGTGTGTTTAGTGATAGTTTAGCACATTGGGACACATTTGTGTATAAAAATTATGAAAAATACTTGACGTACACAAATGTGTACTATATAATACGAATTACGAGGAACACAAATGTGTACTAAAATTAAAAAGGAAAGGAGAAATGAATATGGAGAATACGATGAAAATGTATATTACCGCAGATGAAGTTGCTGAATTACTCGGAGTATCCAGAGGGTATGCCTATAAAGTTATTCGAGGACTGAATGATGAGTTGAAAGATAAGGGATTTCGAGTGATTTCGGGGAAAGTGCCAAGAAAGTATTTTCAGGAAAAATTTTATGGAATGATTGTTTAGAAGAAAGGGGATGAAGATATGCCGGCAACAAGAGACGGGAAATTATGGCGCAGTCAGTTTTACTACAAAGACTGGCAGGGAGTACGCCGCAAAAAGAACAAACGAGGTTTTAAAACAAAAGGAGAAGCGGATGAATGGGAAAGAAATTTTCTCCAGCAACAGCAGAAGAATCTGGATATCAGTTTTGAAAACTTCGTAGAAATTTATTTTGCAGATATGGAGAATCGGTTGCGAGAAAGCACGATTATCAATAAGCGATATGTGTTTGATTTGAAAGTAACTCCGTATTTCAAACACAAGAAAATGTGTGAAATTCAAACTTCAGATATCAGAGCATGGCAAAATGAGTTGATTAAAAAGGGATATGCTCCAACTTATTTGAAAAGCATTAACAATCAGTTGGCAGCGCTTTTTAATTATGCTGTACGCTATTATGATTTGCGAGATAATCCTTGCAGAAAAGCGGGAAGTATCGGAAAGAGTAAGGCTGATGAAATGGATTTTTGGACAAAACAGGAGTTCAAAGAGTTTTTACCCTCTATGGACAGTAAGCCGGAAGCAAGAATGGCGTTTTTGCTTTTATATTGGACTGGTATGAGAATCGGAGAATTACTCGCTTTAACTTATGAAGATATAGACTTAGAGAAGCGGTGTATCACGATTAACAAGTCATACCAGCGTTTGAATGGTAAAGATATGATCACGCCACCTAAGACACTGAAAAGCAATCGGAAAATATCTATCCCACCATTTTTAGTAGAGGAATTAAAAGAATATTGTAGTATGTTGTATGGAATAACGGCAAATGAAAGAATGTTTCGATTTACAAAATCATTTATGGAACATGAAATGGTTCGGGGGATAAAAGAAACAGGCGTTAGGCGTATTCGCCTGCATGATTTGAGGCACTCTCATGCGTCTTTGCTAGTAGAAATGGGATTTCAGCCATTGGCGATTGCAGAACGGTTGGGACATGAAAAGATTGAGACTACCTTGAATACCTATTCCCATTTGTATCCTAATAAACAAGCAGAATTGGCAGAGAAGTTGGAAATTGCCAATGGAGAGGAGTAGCTATGAGTGGAGTACACAAATACCCAACAATCAGCTTTCGTATTTCCCCAAGAGAAAGGGATGAAATAGAAGCAAAAATCAAAGCGAGCGGTATGCAGAAAAAAGATTATTTTGTCCGTTCCTGTATCTATAACAAAGTGTGTGTAGTCGGGAAAAGGGAAGTAATATATCAACTGGCTGAGGAATTACAACTTATGCAGTACAACATTGCAGAAATCCTAAAGCAATTTGAAGAGCATGAAATCCTGTTATCAGACGAAGGATTGGAGCAGATGAAAAATGACTGTCTGGATATGATGAAAGCCATTATATGGATGTTGGACGGAGCAAAGTATCTTTGGCAGGGAACAGAAAAAAGTCCCGACAGCGGCAACTGTTAGGACTTATGAAAAATCGGATAACCTTTGTTATCAAGATATTTACAAAATCAGTATAACAGAGGTTCTCTGGAGAAACAACATAATTTTTGAATGGAGGACTTTATGGAAGAACAGAAAATTGAATTGAAAATAATCAATATGGCTGATATTCAGTCACAGGAAATTGAATGGTTATGGTATCCGTTTATTCCTTATGGAAAATTGACAATTATTCAAGGCGATCCGGGAGATGGGAAGACAACACTTGTATTGAATCTTGCTGCCAGATTATCAAAGGGTATCGGACTTGATGAAGATATGCAGGTATCAGAGCCTATGAATATTATTTACCAGACCGCCGAGGATGGATTAGCAGATACAGTAAAGCCGAGACTCGAAGCGGCAGACGCTGACTGCGAGAAAATTATGGTTATTGACGAAAGCGAAAAATCTCTTTCTATGGTGGACGAACGATTGGAACAGGCGATTATTCAAACCAATGCAAGATTACTTATTTTAGACCCGATACAAGCCTATCTGGGCGGCGGAATGGATATGAACCGGGCAAATGAAGCAAGAGATATGACTAAGAAATTAGGGCTTTTAGCAGAGAAGTATAAGTGTGCAATTATCTTGATCGGTCACATGAATAAGGCTGCCGGAAACAAGGTGGCATATAGAGGAATGGGTTCGATTGACTTTTTCGCAGTCGCAAGAAGCGTTCTTTTAGTTGGCAGAATAGAGGGACAGGAAAATATGCGTGCAGTTGTGCAAATAAAAAATAACCTTGCTGCATTTGGGCATTCAAAAGCATTTGAACTGACAGAAGTTGGGTTTCAATGGTTGGGAGATTATGAAATTACGGCAGATGAATTGCTGGGAGGGGTAACTCCGAAAGCAAATAAAAAGGAACGAGCAAAACAACTCATTTATGAACTGGCAGAAACAAATAATGTGGTGAAAAGTGAGGATATTGTTAATCTTGCCGAAGAAAAAGGAATTTCAAAACGAACATTGGAAAATGCAAAAAAAGAGTTGGGTATTAAAGGAAAACGAATCGGAGAATCGTGGTATTGGAAACTTGATGAAATCGTGAAACCGTAGATAAGAACGCAACAATGCAGTGTGTATAGAAATTGCAGAGACGTAAGTGTAAGGTTGCAAAAACTAAAGACATTGCATTGTTGCGGAGTTGGAAAGGAGACCGTATGAAACAAATACAGATACCAGAGCAGCTGTTTATGGAACTTGTAAAATTCCATTTGTTGGATATGGAAGAAAATTTACCAAGCATAAAACAAGGATTAGAAGCAAAGTTGGATTCTTTGGTAATGAGAGATTTATATTCAAAATACAAAACTGCGCCCACAGAGGAAGAACGGGAACAGGCGAGAAAAGAATATCTGGACAGACGAGGAGTGCCGGAGAAATTCCGGTGGTAATTTCCTTGATGATAAAAACAGGAGCGTAGCACGCACCTGTAAATAACAGATAAGGCAGGAAAGGAGTGTTGCGGATGTTGAAGCAGCCGGAAAGAGAAAGTAGAAATGTGAATGCCTTATTTTATGAGATAGAGGGCAGACAGATACAAAAAATGAACAAGGTACTGGCAGACGTGGAACTGACAAAAGCAGAGGAAAAAACTCTGATATGGCTTGCCGGGTGGGAAGAAAGTACCGTAGATCATCTGCTGTCAGTCATAGAAAAAGCAGCCCGGATACGGGCAGATCAAAAGGGCGGATACGCCCATAAATATAAGCGTAAGTCCGAGAAGTAATCGGATTTTGTTAAACAAAACAAGCCCTCGGCGTTTGAGAGCGAAATACACCCATCGCACAAACTTCGTTTATGCTCTGTGTATTTCGCCCTGCCGGGAGCTGTACCGCCAACAGGCAGATAAGTTCGTAAACAGGTGCCTATGCACCTACTCACAGCAAAGCTGACGAGAGGCAGGGAAGGAGGATGCTTATAGGCAGACATTCATTTATCAGACAAAGTAAGCTGTCCGATGTGGCAGGAAGGATTGATTATATCTCCAATCCGAAACGACAGGAGTATCTCTATGCGACCTATCAGACAGAAGGGGCAACACCGGAGTTTTGGAAAAATCTTGCAAGAGAAAATCAGTTGGATTTTAAGGCAAGCGGATCAGCAGGAAAATGTATCGAAGGGCGTGAATTTATCATTGCACTTCCTGAAAGTTTTGTTCAGTATAGGGCAGATGATGTGGTAAGACTTTTTACGGAAACTTTTCATAAAAGATACGGTGTAGAGTGCATTGCTGCCCTTCATCACAACAAGACAAAAACGAATTATCATATCCATCTGGTATTCAGTGAACGGAAAATGTTAGAACAACCCGAAGTAAAGATTGCTACCCGAAATATGTTTTATGATGAGCAGGGAAAGCATAGACGCACAAAGAAAGAGATTTTAGACGAGCAGGGCAATCTTCGGGCGGGGTGCAGTATTATCCTCAAAGGGGAAGTTTATGAAAGCCATATCTTCACAAAAAAGAATGAATGGTTTAAGAACAAAGCCTTTACCAAAGAAGTCAAGGAACTGTTTACCGATACGATCAACCGATATGTAAAAGAAGAATCAGAAAAACTGTCCGTATTCCAACAGGGCAGCGTATATCTGGCAACTAAGAAAATCGGAAAGAACAATCCGAAAGCGGAGGAGATAAAGGTGGATAATGCGGCAAGGCAGGAATGGAATCGGACAGTTGATGTGGCATTAGTTGAGGGCGTTCCTGAAGAAGATATTTTGAAGATCAAGCAGGAAAAAATCACAGACAAAACGCTGCAATCTATCAGGACACACGGTTGGCTGCCGGATATGTTCCGTCAGATTATCCGAGGTGCGAAAGACTTTTTGCAGGAAGTAATTTTCAAATTTAAACTACCGCCTAAACCTGTACCAAAGATTGATTTGCAGGAATGGAAAGATATGCAGAAGCTCATGTATGAATTGCAGAGACAGTCAATAGAGATAAAACGCACACAGCAGGATATTTCTTCTTTGAAAAAGCAACTGTCAGAGTTACGAGGGGTCTTTAAAGGCAAAGAGCGAAAATCTCTGGAAGGGCGAATTGAACTGTTAGAGGATTTGGAAAAGCGTCTGCACAGGAGTATGGAGCAGATCGTAAAACGTGAAGGGTATCCCAATGTGCAATCCTTTCAGAAGGTCTATAACAAGGTAGAAAAACTGATTATGGAATACAATGAAGAACTGCGAGCATGGAAAAATCAGACGGGGCAGAAGAAAGAAAATCCGTTAGAACAGCCGAAAAAAACAAGTGTACTGGAAAAACTGCACCGCTATCAGCAGGAAGGCAGACAGCAGCCGAAACGGTCAGTTAAAAAGAAATCTATGGATAGAGAACGATAAGAAAGGTGGAAACGATTATGAAGAAAACAATATTTGAAGAAATGGGCGGCACTTATATCAGACATGGGGATTATCTTATCCCCTGTCTTACCTTGCAGGAGAAAGAACAGAGATTTATCGGCGTATGGGGACAAAGACATAAACGCTATCTGAAAGAACATAGAAGAGCGGTTTATATTACTCTGCTTACAAGTGGCAGGCTGAATAGTTATCTTGGTGATATAGAAGAACAGGCACAGGAACGCTTTGAAAGGATTGTAGAGCAGATGAAACAGGCACAGGGTATTACAGAACAGTTAAAGGCAGAAAATCAGATGGAATGGGTAGCGAGAATGAATAATGTGCAAGCGTGTGCAAGGGAGATTGTGGATAAAGAGATTATATATGCTTAAAAATGAGAGGGTAAGTTCTTAGATAGGGCTTGTCTTTTTCTTTACAAAGATATTAGATTGTGTATAATTATGGATAAAGATGCAAACGAGGATTAGTTTAGTTGATAAACTTTGAGAAAACTATATATGATAATTTAAGTATTTTCCCAAGATATGCAGGGAGATGAAAAAAGAGAAAAGCAATGCCTTTGGTGAGCAATGTGTTTTATGGACAATCATAAAGAGAAATAAAAAGTATAGATAATGTGGAGATTTTCTTGCAAATAAAGGTTTATACGATGAAATAGAAATTACCAAAAGCAACATTTTGAATTAGTTGATTTGGTAGGAGGACATGTGAAAATAGATATTTATTGCCCTAGAACTTATAAGATGAGTAATAGAATTTTAAATTAGTATTGAAGGAAAGAGAATGAGTAATTTTATAGAAGATTTAGATAATAGGTACCAAAGAGAACGTCAGAGAAATAAGATAAAGAAAGGAAATAAAACATTCACTTGGAATATTCCATTAAAAGTAAAAATATATGGTAGTGTAAATAATAACTATATGATTAGAAAAGGGACACTTACAAGATTTCTATACATAAGAAATAATTGTAGAGTACATTTTACAGATGCGGATATTCTCACAATGTTACTTCAAATACAAGAAAAGCATACGATGGATTTATTAATTGAGAATCTGAAAAATGCATATCGAAACCGTGTTGAAGATTATAATATATATATTGGCAAAACAAAATATGAATTAAATGGCATCCCTAAAATAGAAGATAACCAGATTTTTACTAATTCCCAAGATGTGGACATTCCATTTGATGATTTACTTGTTTTGATAAATTTAATTTTATCAAAGGATCAGGCATCAAATCCATTATGGCCTGGTAGACCAGATTTTTTAAAACATACGCTTTCTAAATATATTTCTTTAATTCGGTATTATTATTATGCGGATAGCAAAGCACGCGATTATTTGTTAAGTATGGGATATAATATTGATATGGATATTTATCATAATTATGATACAACTGCCAAACGAGACGAAAAAAGAGGATTCTTTTCTAATTTTGAAGTGTTTGAAAAATCAGGAGTATTGTGATAAAATTGTATTGGATCCTAGTACGGCTTTTTGCCTCCTCAGCGTTTGAGGATAAGGTAGTTAAAATTTGGTTAAATTTGTTCGACTACGTCGATGTTGTGGAGCAAGTCAATTTATTCTGAGAACCTACGAATGTCGGCAAGCTTGCCGCCATTTGTAGAACCCCAGAATAAATCAACTTGTTTTCAAAGAATTGTTACCAAATTTAAGTAGGATCCTTTTTATGTGGAGAAAAAAATGGAGCGATATATTTTTAAAGAACAGGAACTTACAAATGAATATCAATATATCTTTTTGTGTGGTTCCCACTATACAAATAGCGATAAAAAAGATAAAAGAAATGTGTTACGTAATTTTTTGAAAAAGAAAAACGTATTTTATCGTCCAATTATTTTAGAAGATAATTTTATTTTTAAAAAGAATAAATCTCGTTTTTTACAATATGATGATATTTATATGAAAGACCTATATCAGGTGGAAATGGTGATGAATTATTTATCTGATAATAACATAATCATTCATGAAAGTATTTCCACAGGCGCTGAGACTGGCTTATTTCTAAGCGAAGAGCATGCATTAAATAAGACTTGCCTTTTACTTCCGGACGAAACATCGATTGAAGAAAATAAGCTTGGACAGTTTATACGTCTGGCTTTTTTACAAGAACCAAATGCAGTAAAAGTTATAAAGTTTTATCCGAGGGTGGAAAAGAATATCGTTTCGAATGATGTAAAGAATTGGCATACTTATTTTTGGAATGATACAATTGGACAAAATTTAGGCAATCAAATTCAAAAATTTTTGGAGACAGAAAACTTAGGTTATAGGATTAAATTTACAAAGAATAAAAAAAAGGTAGATGAAGGATATATTCACTATAAGAAAAATGAAACAAAATTGGAAATTACTTTATTGCCAAGAATTCTTTTGAATTGTATTGCGGCGGTGCTTAATATTAATGAGGTGTCAAAGACAATTTTTAATGCAGGAAAAAGAGAACTAAAAGAATATATAACGGATATTAAAAATTATTTATGCAAAGTATTTATTCATACTATAGAAGAAAAAACAGGAGAAAATTTTGAACGTTGTTCTATACATGCAAAAATGAATGTTAATAGTGTGTATATTTCAGGGGTAATAGGTATGAGTCTATATCTATTTCAGGCTGCAGGATTTATCGATATTATTAAAGCAGAAGATTATATGGATAGTAATAGAGTTGAAATTACTAGAAAAATGGTCACTTATCAGGATGGAACAAAACATTTTTTTTATGAAAAATATTCAAACTGTATAGAAATTGCAGTTGATACGCAGATAGTATGAGGGATAAGATGGATGAACAGCTAGTAGTAAAGTATATTAGAACAAAGAATAAGGTTCGAAAAATTGTAACATATGCAGAAAATGGAGACTTACGACGATATCATCAAGAAGTTGTAAAATATCTTGAAAGATATACAAAGAATTCTATTTTTGCAAAAGCATATGTGCCCAAATCATCTATTTACAAAAATGCAAAGGCACATATGTATAATGATGTCTTTGTAAAAATGGATATTAAAAATTTTTTTTCAAATATAAATCATAAATACATGGCTGAATGTTTGTTTTTTGAACTTAATAAAGCTACAAAGATAAGTCGCAAGGAATGTTATGATATTGTAAGGAGATGTAGTATTGGTGAGAAAGGACTTCCTTTGGGGCTTGTTTCTTCTCCTGCATTAGCGAATCTTTATATGAAAGAATTTGATGGGTTATTATATGGCAGACTTAAAATGATGGGATTAAATAACCCTATTTACACTAGATATGCAGATGATATAGTTATTTCTTTTCAAACAAATGGAGATGATTTTGCAAAAGTAGACGATATAAAAAGAGTAGTTCGGAATCTTTTAAAAAAAGTATATTTGACTCTAAATGAGAAAAAAACGAAATGTTATACATTGAATGAAACAAATCATGTAAGGATTACAGGAATTAGTATTACAAAAGATGCGAATAATTATAGGCACATTAGTGTAGGAAAGAAATTGAAGAATCAGATTTTTTGGGATGCTATTAATATGTATGACGAGAAAGTTAAGGACTATACAAAAATAGGGCATTTGAAAGGCGTGTTTTCTTTTGTTCTTTCAATAGAAAAAAAAGAAATTGAAGATTGTTATTCGGAGAATATGAAACAGTTGATTAAAGTAAGGGGATATGATAGTTTAAAAGAAATGATTAAGGCACTAGGAAGCAATGAGAATAGAAATGATAACACAACAACGATAAGAAAATGATAACATAAACTTGGACAGACTAGACGAGATGGACAGTTGAAGAAAAAATATGTCAAATGGAGCCATAACGTCTATACAAAATTGTATAGAATTAAATTCCGCTTTGCGAGTTTGAATAATTTTGTGTAAACAGCATATAATTTTAATGGATAGTTCTATTGACTTTCCGCTTTGTACTTGGTAGTATATTAGTACAAAGAAAGTTTACCACTGACCGATATGTGGTATATAAATGGTCGGGTTGAAAGTTTACCGCTGACCGATATGCGGTATATAAATGGTTGGGTTGAAAGTTTAGTCCTTCGCCGAAAAGCGAGGGACTTTTTCCATATTTCCGCAGAGAGGATGGAACGAATGAAGAAAACAGGATTTTATATCATAAAGGACAAATTTTTTGAAGATATGCCTGATCCGTATCTTAAGGGGAATAAGGCAGGCAATAGACCACATTACTATTGTTTTGAAGATAATTCTACGGGAATTTATTGGATGATACCACTTTCTAGCAGAATAGATAAGTTTCGGAAAATAATAGAGAAGAAAGAACAATCAGGGAAGCCCTGCGATATTCTACATATTGTGAAACTTGATGATAGTAGAGAAAGTGTATTTTTAATACAAGATATGTTTCCGATTACAGAAGAATACGTAGAACGAGAGTACACGATTGCAGGAAATCATTTAATGCTGACCAGTGAACATACGGCAAAGATAATCGAACAAAAAGCAAGAAAAGTATTGGGAATGTTAAAGCGTGGTGTGAAGTTCATGCCGACACAACCGGATGTACTATCAATATTGGAGCAATTAAAGCAGAAGAAATAGTTTTGTCTGGCTCTATTTTGGCTCTAATAATTTGGTATGAGAAAAAAATCAGATAGAATTAAGAGAATATGAACATAAAACAACACAAATGTGTACTAAAAAGTGCCTAGGTTATCCTATCCGCACCCGAGTTCGAATAGTTGGATGTCACTTAACAACCTTCGTTATCCTTTTTTTAATAAAAGTC
>UMET01021152.1_pt1 | contig 11499 bp, 11 predicted proteins | sample 1964821 | NCBI WGS metagenome assembly UMET01 (sample SAMEA4836027, study PRJEB28245) | human gut metagenome | biome: gut microbiome; material: fecal sample | place: Denmark | collected 2008
CCATTATTCTTGTAATCCAGTGGTTTTATGGTTAGAGAATGATGACAGGCGGTTGTGCAACAAATAAATCCATATTATAAACTAAGCCCTTAGCTGTGGGTATGAAACTCATGGCTAAGGGCTTTTTGTTGTGTTTATGAATAATTATGGTTGAGAAACAGCTTTAGGGAAAAGATGTTACTGTTCAGACCCTTGCAGGGGGCATTAGTAAAAATGACGAATTTTAATTTTTTCATTGATGTCTCAAAAGCTCTTTTGTGGATAATGCGAAAGAGCTTTTTTCTATGGTGAATAACCTTCCACCAGAAATGCTTATACAGATAGCGCAGGAATACTTTTCCTGTTTCAGTCATATGGAGATCCTTTTTATCCACAAAATATGTATTGTTTTTTATCCGTCATTTTCACTTTATCCACATTCACTCGGATTCGCTTTTTTGCGGCTTTTCCCTTATAATGTGTGTATAGATTTCAACGATTTCAGGAGTAAGATAATGAACCAATACGAAAAAGAGATCCAGGCATTAAAATACAGATGCCGGAAATTAGAACAGCAGTGCAGTATGTTTGATGATACATTCCAAAAGCAGAACCAGCTTGTAAAAAGCCAGGACGATATGATCCAGATATTAAAAGAAAGAAACCATTACTTAGAAGAACATATTGCAACACTGACAAAAGCATACCGAGTCCAGGAAGAACTCTGCCAGACACAGGAAGAGATCATCCGGCAGATGAGAAAAGACCAGACCAGATAATACAGTGCGCACAGGAGAAGGCCAGATGAGAGTCAATTTTGAGTATGATATGCATCTTCAATATGAAAACAGAGCTTTGAAAGCAAGGATCAGGGAACTTGAATCTGGTGCTGCTTATGTCCGCATGCAGAAAGAATGTGAAAAAAGATGCAGGGAAATGGAACGTGAAGTCCGAAAACTGAAAACTGAACTTGAAAATGCTGTCCGCCAGCTACGTCAGAACAGGGAACATTGGTTTCAGGTTTACGGGGACATGGAAAAAGAACATAAAAAAGTTGTGGAAAGAAAGCAGGGAGAGATCCGGAGACTGCAGAAGCTTTGTGAAAAAACTGCTATTGCCTATGAGCAGATGCATGAAAAATATCTGGAGCAGCTCCATCTGAGGTACGCGGCAGAATCTGCACTGGAAGAGGAAAAAGGAAAAAACCAGAAACTGAGGGCCCAACTTAACCGTGATTATGAGAACTCTTCCATACCATCCTTGAAATCACTGCGCCCTAAAAAGGTTGCAAACAGCAGGGAAAAAACAGGTAGAAAACCCGGAGCCCAGCCCGGGCATAAGGGTCACTGCCGTAAAAAACAGGAACCAACAGTTCCCACGGTCTTTCTGCCGCCACCGGAAGCAGTCCCTGAAGACCCAGATTTTAAAAAGACTGCCAAAACGATCATAAAACAGCTTGTAAGTATCCGTATGGTGCTGGATGTGACAGAATATCATGCAGATGTCTATTATAATGCCAAAACAGGGGAACGTGTACATGCTGCATTTCCAGACGGGGTTATCAATGATGTGAATTATGACGGCAGCATCCGGGCATTCCTGTTCCTGTTAAATAATGACTGTTGTGCCTCTATTGATAAAAGCAGAAAATTCCTGTCGGACCTGACAGGTGGAAAGCTGAACATTTCCAAAGGTATGATCAGCAGACTCAGCAGAGAGTTTGCCTTAAAAACCGAGCCTGAACGCAGGGCTGCTTATGCAGACATGCTGTTTTCTCCGGTCATGCATACAGACTGTACGAACGCCAGGGAAAACGGAAAAGGCTGTTATGTATATGTATGTGCGACACCAGACGGAAAAGCCCTGTACTTTGCCCGTGCGAAAAAAGGGCACGAAGGAGTAAAGGGTACTGTTGCGGAGGATTACCAGGGTATCCTTGTCCATGACCATGATATCACTTTTTATAGTTATGGGACAGACCATCAGGAATGTCTTGCCCATGTACTACGGTACCTCAAAGACAGCATGGATAATGAACCGGGCCGTGTATGGAATAAAGAAATGCATGGTCTGATACAGGAAATGATCCACTTCCGGAATGAGACCCTGCTGTCTTGTAACTTAGACCCGGAAAAGATCTCCGGATTTGAAGAACGGTATCTGAAGATACTTGAAACGGCCCGGAAAGAATATGAGGACATTCCGGCAAATGCTTATTACAAAGACGGGTATAACCAGTTCCTGGGAATGGAAAAATATATGCAGAACCATTTGCTGTTCCTGCACGATTTCAGGGTGCCTGCCACGAATAATGAAGCAGAAAGGCTTCTAAGGAATTATAAGCGGAAACAGGCGCAGGCCGTGACATTCAGGAGTTTCGAAAGCATTGAGAATCTCTGCCAATGCATGAGCATGCTTGTTTTGATGCGCCTTGAAGATCCGGCAAATATATATGACAGAGTATCCAGGATATTTGGATAAAGAGAATCGATGGCTTTGACTGTTATCAGTCTACACCATCGGTTCTCTCAAGTCCAGCTAACCCCTGAACAGTAACCAATTCATCAATAATAACGTAAGTGGTCAAAATAAAGTCTTCAAAAGTTGCAATAATCGTGGTATCATTATTTTGAAACTTCAACATGATGATGCCCCCTTTCAAATTTGTATGTCCTACAAATAAGATAGCACATTTTGTTGAAGTTTCTTTATATTTTATTTTATCTAGCACAACAAGTTAAGTTATACTATTTCACTGGCTCTGTATGCGGCTAGAAACTATTATAGCGTATATCGTGAACTGCCAACAGGAAAGGGATTTGCGGATATGGTCTTTATTCCGAGAAAAAAATTTCCTGATAAACCTGCTCTGGTAGTGGAATTAAAATGGGATAAAAGTGCCAAAGGAGCTATTTCTCAGATTAAACAGAAGCAATATTGTAAAAGTCTGGAGGAATATGCAGGAAATATTCTTTTGGCAGGGATTAACTATTCCAAAAAGGATAAAGAGCATCAGTGCATGATTGAGAAGATAACGAAATAATAACATGATATATGATTTGCTGCAAATAGATGAAAAATATCAGAGAGCGTGTAGATTGAAAATTTCTACACACTCTCTGATGCATTTATGATATAAAGTTAAATGATATAGGTTATTCGAAACGAGGAATTGTAATAACTTCTCCGTCTTTCATAGCAGATTCATGTGCACAGATTCCTGTACCTGTCCAGTAAGCACCCATGATGTCGTCAATAGCAGGTTTGCGTTCTTCCAGAATGGAACGGATGAATTCATGTACAAGGTGTGGATGGGAACCACCGTGACCGCCTCCCTGGGTGAAGGAAAGATGGGTGTTCTCATTATTATATACTGTGTTGGTGGTGAAGGATGCGATTTCCTTCGGAAGAAGGTGTGCATAATCCGGGATCTGGATTCTTTTTTCTACAATTTCTGATCCACGGCTGGATTTTTCGCTGTCTTCATCCAGAATGTCCACTTTCTCTAGTTCTCCTGTACGGGTAAAGAGAACAGGATCTTCATCACCAAGCTGTTGCCATTCGAAGCTCTCGTTTTCACCGTATACTCGGAAGCATTCGGAATAGCTTCTGGCTACACCGTAGAGAAAACGTTCCATTTCAATAGTTATATCGCTGTCCTGAAGAGAAATAAATGCGGATTCGAATGCGAATGGGCAGCCGTATTTGTCAGCCAGTTCTTTGCGGACTTTTCCGGAACCTCTTGCGTAAACTTTGTCCGGAAGATGTCCTGCAAGCATCAGACAAGGAGCAACTGCATGTGTCGGATGCATCAGTGGCGGGAAGCCTTCCCAGTATTCCGGCCATCCTTCCATATCCTGATAATGTGCACAGGTCATGTACTGGAGACGTCCAAGTTCACCCTTCTTATAAAGTTCTTGGATATAGAGGAACTCTCTCTGGAAAATCGTTGTTTCCATAAACATATAATTTTTACCGGAGGCTTTGCGGGCTGCAATGATGTCATTTAATTCCTGGATGCTCATTCCCATAGGAATTGTACAGCCACAATGTTTACCTGCATTTAAGACGCGTACAGAAAATGGAGCATGGGTTGCCGGCGGTGTTACAAGATGAACTGCATCAATTTCAGGAATATCCAGTACATCCTGCAGATCTGTGAAACAGCGTTCATCCGGAATACTGTATCGTTCTTTTGCAATATTCAGAAGTTTCTCATTTTTATCTACGACATACACCTTATCAATATCAGGATGTTTACAGTAGATAGCAACGAATTCAAGCCCGAAGCTTAAGCCTACTAAAGCAACATTCAGTTTTTTCATGATGGAAAACCCTCCTTAAAAAATAGTAAAAAGTTAGTTAGGAATAAAATCCACAGGATGTCAGGAATCCTGCATCTGTCTTTTATGCTTGTGATTATACGTGATGAGAAGAGAAATGAGAATAAAGATAATTTAGATGTTTGGTTCCAAAAAGATAAAAATAATACCAGTTCCGGAAAGCTCTACTTTTTTTAGAAAAGATGGAAAAAGAAAGAATAATATCGTTATTCAAAAATCAGGGATTTCATGTTTTAATAAGTGCATAGCAGAACAATCGATTGGAAAGCAGATCAGTAACATAGAGATTAAGAGAGAAGATGAGAAGGAGGAACTATATAATGAAGAAAAGAGCATTAGCTGTTATGTTGGCAGGGGCGTTGGCTTTGGGCGCACGGACAGGTGTGTGGGCTGCATCTGATATTTCAGATCAGAAAGAAGGAGAACTGACACTTCTGATGGTAAATGACTGGATCGATGAGACAGGAGCAAAAGGGGAAGAGTTTACGAAAGTGATCAAACAATATGAAGAAGAGAATCCAGGGGTGGAGATCACATTGCAGGGAGCTTCCCAGCAGGATATTAAGGAATCTTTCCAGACAGCAGCTCTGGCAGGAGGCGGAGCAGACATTGTAATGATGGACAATTCCGGACATGCCATTGACCTTGCAGCAATGGGACTTCTGTATCCACTGGAAGATCTTACCACAGCCGATGAGCTTACTGCGCAGTATCAAGAAGGACCACTCAATTCCGGCAAATTTGCGGGTAAATATTATTCCGTGCCATGGTATATGGACTGTACGGGTCTCTATTATAATAAAGAACGTCTGGAGGAACTGGGAATCGATGTTCCTACAACATGGGAAGAACTTTCTGATGCAGTAGATAAAGCAAAAGAAGCCGGATATGGCGGCATTATTACTTATCAGAGTGCATATGCTTTTTATTCATTTTTCTATCAGAATGAATGCCCAGTCATTGATACAAGTGGAGATATCCCGCAGGTAGTGATCGACAATGAGGAGGGAAAAGAGGCATGGGATTATATTTGTGATCTGATCTCCAAAGGCGGTTTGGTAGAGTCTTTTAAAGAAGCAACTACATGGGACAAAGTATATGAAAGTTTTGCAAATGGAGAAGCAACCTTCCTGTTGGGCGGAGACTGGTGCTCCAGCGGAGTAGAAAATATTAATCCGGATTTGGATTACGGCATTGCTCCGATGGTAAAAGGAAAAACAGAAGCAACTGTACTGGGAGGATGGACCTGGAATATTAATACCAACTGCAAAGATCCGGAACTTGCTTATGACCTGATTCAGTATCTGAATTCAGAAAAAGGAGATTCTCTTCTTGGCGTAGAAGGAAAGATTTCAGCACGTAAAGACTTCGACTATGACAAAGCACTGGAAGGAAATGACAAACTGAAAGTCTTTACAGAAGAATTTCCGTATACAGAAGCAAGACCTGCTGTTATCAATGAGAAATCCATCGATGAACTGATTACCAATGCCATCCTGGAAGTAGACTACGGACAGTCATCAGCTGAAGATGCGCTGACTTCTCTTACCCAGAAGCTCAATGAAAACATTGCATCTAATTATCAGTAAAAATATCCGGGAAACAAACATGAAATAATAACAGAGGCGCTGGCGTGAAATGGCGGCAGCGCTTCTTCGTTGAGAAGGGAGGAAGATCATGTCCAAAATACGTAGAAAAGAAGGTCTGGAGCTAAGAAAAAATCTTCCGGGATATCTTCTGATGGCACCTGCAGTGATTGCGGTTCTGGCGCTTTCCGTGTATCCTCTTTTCAGAGGTATTTATCTGAGTTTCTTAAATTATAACCTTGTACGCCCCAATGATCCTGCATTTAATACTTTTGCAGGTTTGCAGAATTATATTGATATTTTTAAAGATAAAGTGTTCATACAGTCTATTGGAAATACAGTAAAGTGGACAGTGGTAAACCTTGTAGTGCAGCTTGTGGCAGCCATGCTTCTTGCGCTTGCACTGAACCAAAAGCTGAAAGGAAGATCCGTATACAGAACCTTGATCCTGGTTCCATGGGCAGTTCCTCACGCCATAGCAGCCATGACCTTTACTTTTTTATACAATGCAAATGTAGGTATCATTAATATCCTGGCAGTGAAACTGGGAATGATTACAGAATCTGTGTCCTGGCTTGGAAATGTGGGATCAGCGTTCTGGTGTGTGGTTCTGGTAGCAATCTGGAAGGGAATTCCTTTTCAGATGATCTTTATTCTGGCTGCACTGCAGGGAATTTCCGGGGATGTGTATGAGAGTGCGGAAATAGATGGTGCCAGTCGTTGGCAGTGTTTTTGGAAAATCACACTTCCGATCATTAAAGAGCCTCTGGCTATTTCAACCATTTTGAACCTGATCGGTATTGTGTCCTGTTTTAACACCATCTGGCTGATGACCAAAGGTGGACCGCTGTACAGCACAGAGATCATTTACACCTATGCATACAGAAGAGCATTTATTGACCATAATTTCGGAACTGCAGCAGCTGCATCCGTGGTATTGTTTGTATTCATGGCTGTTTTTTCCGGAGTTTATCTGAAGATGGTAAGTGAGAAAGAATGAATAGGGAGGAGGAAAATATATGCTTGCAAAACAACGAAATGAAGCCATAAGGCATGTGATTGCCTATGTGTTTACAATAGTCATGGTTTTCCTTGCAGTGACTCCGTTTATCTACGTGGTGCTGACTGCCCTGAAAACAAAAGAACAGATTTATGACCCATCCCAGATCATACCGACGCATATCACATTTGACAATTTCAGACATGTACTGTTTCAGTCGAATTTCGTAAGATATTTTATGAACAGTATTTTTATTACACTGGTCACAACACTGATCTGTATGATATTATCAGTAATGGCAGCATATGGACTTACCAGATATAAAATCGCAGGTGCCGGGAAGATCAAGATGGCGGTTCTTATGACAAGAATGTTTCCGGGAATCCTGTTGTGTATTCCTTACTATATTATTATGAAACAGTTGAACCTGATTGACAGTTATACAGGACTGATTCTGATGTACTGCTCCTTTACCCTGCCTTTTGCCATATGGAATACCTGTGCATTTTTTATTTCCATCCCATGGGAGCTGGAGGAAGCTGCCAGGATCGACGGATGCAGTAGGTTGACATCATTCTTTCATGTGATCATCCATGTTGCCAAACCGGGACTTTTTGTCACGGCCCTGTTCTGTTTCATGACATCTTGGGATGAATATATGTATGCGTCTATTTTTATCAATACAACTTCAAAGAAAACCATTCAGGTCGGTATGCAGGATTTCATAGGACAGTATTCTGTAGACTGGGGACTGCTGATGTCAGCGGTGGTGATCAGCCTGATACCGATCCTGATCTTCTTTGCACTGGTACAGAAGAATCTGGTACAAGGACTTTCTGCCGGTGCAGTGAAAGGATAAAACACAGATCAGATGTAGAAAGAGGAAATTTGCGTATGGGTTTCAAACGTAAAAATCCGGGTAACCAGAGCATAAGGAGGCAGCTCACATTTTATATGGGATTTTTTGTGGTGCTGCCGCTGTGCCTGGCTTTGATGCTTCTGAATTTCTATCTTCAGAAGGTTACCACGGAAAATAAGATTAACAATGAAACAAATCTGCTGTCCCAGATCAGAGACAATGCGGATCAGATGATCGAGGTGACAAATTATGCCACCAGTATGCTGATGACAAACAAAAATACGCTGAAGAACCTGCGGACTTTAGAACAAGACGGGGATTCCTACGAGATTTATCAGGCGAAAAGAGAACTTTCCAATGATATTTCGAATGTAGAGAGCTCCGTCTTAAATGCCGTTAACGGAAAAGTAGCCATTCTTACGAAAACAGGATATGTGATTGGTTCCTACGCATTAAGCAGGACAGAGACAGATTATGAGAAAGAACAGTGGTATCAGGAGGTTCTGAAGAATGGAAGAAAGACGACCTACAGTACCGGCATCGGGGAAATTTTTCAGGAAATGACCATATATGACAACGTACAGAAATATCTCTATATGGGACGTGAGATCCTGGATTATTCCGGCAAAAATCTGGGAGTTATGCTGATCCGCCTGTCTGAGACGAACATCTGGGGAAAACTGGCAGCAAGCATGGTGACAGAGGAAGGCGGTGCCATTTATATCCTGGACAGAAACAATAATATACTGATGGGATATAATGAGAAATATCAGAAACAGCTGAAAGAGCTGGGAGAACAAGAGTCTGTAAAAGAGATTTCTGAGAAGGAGATCATTACTGGTAACCTGGAAGATGATTTTTACTATATAGCAGGTGAATTGGAAAATGCGTCCAATAAACTGGTCTACCTTGTTCCCCAGAAAATTTTCCTGAAAGAAAACAGAAAGATTCTCCAGAGAATTCTGGAAATGTTACTTCTGGTGATTGGATTCACTGTCTGCACCATGTTATATTTTTCTAAAAGAATCGCCAAACCTTTGGTTGAAGTGGCGCAGACTCTGGAAAAAGCTCCCAATGGAATGGCAGTTCTGGAAGAACCTCAAGGCTCTTTTCAGGAGATGAGTAAATTTGTATTCTGCTATAATCAGGCTGGGAAAAAGATTGAAGAGCTTCTGGGTAATGTGGAAAGAGAGAGCAGATTAAAAGAAAAAGCTCATTATGAAATGCTTATGTCGCAGATTTCCCCTCATTTTATCTTTAATACGGTTAATTCCATAAGAATTATGGCTATAAAAGAAGGACAAAATCGGGAAGGCGGAAATGAAAACACAGAGAAAGCACTGGAGGCATTGGGAGATATCCTACATGCAGTTTACAGTAATAAAAATGGTATGACTACTGTGGGGCAGGAGACAGCACTTCTGAAGTCATATGTAGATATCATGCAGATGCGGTTTGGAAGTTCGTTTCAGTATTATAATGTAATTCCAACGGAACTGTTCTATCATGAAATCCCTGCATTTACCATGCAGCCGATTGTAGAAAATGCGATTTTGCACGGAGTAAAAGGTGTGACAGCAGGGCAAATCATAGTCTCTGCAATAGAGTATGAGAATGATTTTGTCATATCTGTATTTAATAATGGAAATTCTGCGGATAAAAAGAAGATTGAAGATCTTCTAAAGGGAGAGAAGAACCAGAGAGCTGTAACGGGAATTGGACTTTATAATGTGAATTCCAGATTGAAGCTCTTGTATGGGGAATCCTATGGACTGATTTATAATGAAAAGGTCAGAAATGGTTTTGAAATATGGGTACGTCTTCCAAAAAAAATTACAGAATCAGAAGAAAGGTGATAAAATAGGATAAAAAGACAGTAATTATTATCTGGATGAAGGGAAGAACATTCTATGAAAAAAGTACTGATCGTAGAGGATGAAATTTTGGCGAGGCTTGGACTACGTCAGCTTGTAGACTGGAAGAAACTGGAACTGGAGCTGTTGCCGGATGCAACAGATGGAGAAGAGGCACTGGAAATGATCCGGAACAGTTGTCCGGATATCATTCTTCTCGATCTGAACATACCAAAAGTTAGCGGGCTTGAAATTCTGGAATTTCTGAAAAAAGAAGAAATGCAAACCAAAGTAATCGTAGTAAGCTGCCAGGAAGAATTCGATGTTGTAAAAAAGGCAATGAAACTTGGTGCGTATGATTATCTGCGAAAACTAAATCTGAGTTCCGATGAACTGGAAAATATTCTGGAAAAGTGTCTGGTAGAAACAGAAGAAAGAATTACGGTTCATATGCAGGGAATACGTGAGATTCGTTATGAAGAGATTGTGAGAGACAGCAGAGATATTTTGGCAGGTGCCTGTAATTATCAGACATTAATCTGTATACTGGCGAAAGATACAGAGGAGTTGTCCAGGGTTACGGAAATAATCCATAAATGGGCTGAAACCGAACTCAGGGAAGGTCTGCAGATCCAGAAGGGAAATCAGTATGGATATTTCCTATTGGAAGAAAAACCAGAAAAATCTGTTTATATGGAATTGAAGAAAAGGGCAGAGCGGAAAACAGACAGAGAACTGTACATGGGAATCTTTGAAGGTTGTATGGAAAAAACTGCGGATATTGTTCGGGCTGCTGCGATGGCTGAACAGATACAACTTTTCAGTTATTATGATAAAGAAGAGAAGCTGGTGTTTTTTCAAAAGAAGATTGAAACAGAAGGTCATAGTCCACGAGGAATGCATGGATATCTGGATTCCCTAAAAGAGAAGATCAGAAGTTTTGACAGAGAAAAAACTGAACAGGAGCTGCATGGAATTTTCGGACTGATTCGACAGGAGTCTTATATCAGTATCAATGTGCTGAGAAGAAATTTTATGGATATTCTGGGGATTTATTCTATGGTTGCACAGTCATTGAATGGTGCGTTGGAAGAAATAGAATTGGACGGAGATAATTGTCATTATCAGAAAATCATGATGATGGAAAGCCTTAGGGAAATAGAGAAATGGTTCCTGAAATTTAATGATATTTTTATGGAAAAATTCTGGATTGCCTACAAATGCAGCAGGTCAGAAATTCTGCAGAAAGTAGTAAAATATATAGAAGTGCATATCATGGAACCAATCCATCTGTCAAATGCAGCTGCTGAAACAGGAGTTTCTTCAGCCTATCTTAGCACCATGTTTAAAAAAGAAATGGGTTATAATTTTATAGAATATGTAAATCTCCGAAAAATAGAACTGGCCAGACAAATGCTTCAGGATGGAAAAATGGTCTATGAAGTCTCAGAACTTCTTGGATTCGAAAACAGCACTTATTTCTCCAGAGTGTTTAAACGCTATACAGACGTGTCACCCGATACTTATCGGAAACAAATGTAAACCAAACACAAGAAAATGAGTTGATAATCCTTCCCGCTTATGATATAAAAAGAAGGTCAAAATCAATCATTAACAGGGAAAGAGGAGAGTCTTATTATGAGTCAGTCATATGCAAAAAGCCCTGCTGCAGAGAGAAAATTTACAACCAGAGAAATGGTACGGGTTGGTATGTTTGCAGCAGTTCTTGCAGTAATATCACAGATTTCACTGCCAATGCCTACCGGTGTACCGATCACCATTCAGGTATTTGGTGTAGCACTTGTAGGCGCAGTACTTGGTTCCAGGCTTGGAACTACAGCAACACTGGTTTACGTTCTGTTAGGAGCCATCGGTCTTC
>UMET01015750.1_pt1 | contig 11421 bp, 8 predicted proteins | sample 1964821 | NCBI WGS metagenome assembly UMET01 (sample SAMEA4836027, study PRJEB28245) | human gut metagenome | biome: gut microbiome; material: fecal sample | place: Denmark | collected 2008
GTTCTATCCTCAGCTTCTTTGTATCGATGCCCTGCATGTTGTATTTAGGTAGGATGAACCGTTTGAACCCGAGCTTCTCAGCTTCACCGATACGTTGTTCGATCCGGTTTACCGGACGGATTTCACCGGATAATCCGATTTCTCCGGCCATGCAAACCTCAGGTTCGATGGCAGCATCCATATTGGATGAAAGGATGGCACTGATAACAGCCAGGTCGATGGCAGGGTCGTTAACCTTCAGTCCTCCGGCAATATTTAGAAAGACATCTTTTTGTGCCAGCTTAAATCCGACACGTTTCTCTAATACGGCCAGCAGCATGTTCATGCGGCGAATATCGAATCCCGTTGCCGAACGTTGCGGATTGCCGTAAACCGCAGAGCTGACAAGTGCTTGCGTCTCTATCAGGAAGGGTCTTACCCCTTCGATGGCAGATGCGATAGCTACCCCGCTCATGCCTTCGTGGTCCTGCGACAGTAACAATTCCGAAGGGTTGCTGACTTGGCGAAGCCCGTCTTGACGCATTTCATAGATGCCCAATTCAGCGGTACTTCCAAAGCGGTTCTTGATGCTGCGCAGGATACGGTACATATAATGCTGGTCTCCCTCGAATTGGAGTACGGTGTCTACGATGTGCTCTAGAACCTTCGGTCCGGCAATGCTGCCTTCTTTGTTGATATGCCCGATCAGCAACACCGGGGTATGCGTCTCTTTGGCAAAACGGAGGATGGATGCCGAGCACTCCCGGACTTGCGCGATGCTTCCCGGTGACGATTCGATGCTTTCGGTCGATATCGTCTGTATGGAGTCGATGATTACTAGGTCCGGACGTGTATTTTTGATATGTACATAGATCTGTTCCAACGATGTTTCGCAGACAATCAGGCAGTCGCTCGAAGTTCGGGTTAACCGGTCGGCACGAAGTTTCAGTTGCCTTGCGCTCTCTTCTCCCGAGATGTAGAGTATCCTCCGCTCAGGCATGTGGAGCACGGTTTGGAGCACCAGTGTGGACTTCCCGATGCCGGGTTCGCCACCGATCAGTACCAGCGATCCGGGTACCAGCCCGCCTCCCAGCACCCGGTTCAGCTCCTCGTCGTGCATGTCGATGCGGGGTTCTTCATCCGCTTCGATCTCGCTCAGGGTGACGGGTTTGGCTTTGGGCGATTCGATGCCTGATACCGGACGTTTATTCGGAACTTCCTTGCGGACAATCTCTTCTACATAGGTATTCCATTCGCCACACGAAGGACATTTGCCCACCCATTTGGGTGATTCCTGTCCGCAGTTACTGCATACATAAACGGTTTTCTCTTTTGCCATTGATCTCTTGATAAATAGGTCTCAAAGTTACGCATTTCGTCTTTTTCTGCCAAACAGAATATAGCTTTTGACTCCTGAACCCCGTGAAGTCGTTTTTCTTTTTGATAAAGCCTCTGACCGATTGTCAGTGAAATGGATGGATTACTGACTCTATGGAGCGTATCATGCGGTTTCGCTGACAAGCTCTGTGTAGAAAGACAGTGATCCGGAAATGGAATCCGGATAAATACTCCCGGATAACTGCATATCCGTCACTTCTGTTATCGGTTTATTGGGGTTTGGATCTCCGGATTATTAACTTCGTGCCGATAAACTGTTAACTTCATCGGAATACGATGTTAACTTCCTGCAAATAGAGTGTTAACTTCCTGTAGACAGAGGCTTCGTTTCTTGAAAGGAGAGCCTTGCCTTAAAGGATTTTCCGGTATCTTTCCGTCTGCTTTGTCCCTTGGCGGATACTGCCGCGAGATGGCATAAAGAATTTGTTTTTGCTTCCGGGCGTTGTCGGAGATAGTACGAAGAGATATTGTTTTGACTTTTGGTGAGAAATTCTGAATATACCTGTCAAACTGATAATTGCCCGAATGGCGTGGATGCGTTTTTTTCGTACTTCGTCGGCATCTGTTCGGAAAAACGGATTCTGAGGCCTCCTGAATATCATTTTGACAAATCGATACTAATCTCTCCTGCCATCGACTCGTTCATCCTCCGGCGTACTTCGTCCGGCGAATATCCGTGTCCTAACAGAAACATCAGTTTTGTTACGGCCGATTCGGTAGTACTGTCGTGTCCACTGACGATGCCCGCCTTCAGCAGATGATATCCCGTTTCGTAACGTTCCATCTCTACAGTACCGGCGCTACATTGGGTTACGTTGACAATGACAACACCTCGTTCGCTGGCATCACGAAGCCTCCGCAGAAACCACTCCTTGCGGGAAGCGTTGCCCGAACCATACGTTTCGAGTACCACTGCCTTCAATCCTTCGATGGCGAGTGTAGCGGCTACGACATTCTCTTGTATGCCCGGAAAGAGTTTGAGGATAGCTATATTGGTGTCCAGCAGATAGTGAGGATGCAGTTCGCGTTTCTCCCCTTCAATGTGAATCTGCACATTGTTATATTTAATATGTATCCCTGCTTCTGCCAGTACCGGATAATTGAACGAACGGAAGGCGTTGAAATTTTCCGCACTCATTTTGGTCGTACGATTGCCACGCATTAACCGGTTTTCGAAAAATATACATACTTCAGGAACCATGGGATTACCGCTTCTGTCGCGTGCCGATGCTATTTCGATGCTGGTCATCAGATTCTCCTTGCCATCGGTACGAAGCACTCCTATGGGCAGTTGTGAACCTGTCAGGATAACCGGTTTGTCGAGTCCTTCGAGCATGAAGCTGAGGGCTGAAGCGGTGAAGGCCATCGTATCCGTACCATGCAGGATGACAAAGCCGGTGTACTGGTGGTAGTGTTCACTGATGACGTGTACCAGTTTCCTCCAGGCTTCCGGTTCCATGTCCGAAGAGTCCATAGGCGGATCGAATTGGTAAGAGTCTATCGGGAAGGTAAACTTCTGAAGTTCGGGTACATGCTTCTGCAATTGCTCGAAATTGAAGTTTTCGAGTGCTCCGGTTTCAGGGTTTTCTATCATACCGATGGTTCCGCCCGTGTATATTAACAATATGGAAGTATCTGATGGGTTCATAGTCCTTAAATGAAGAATGTATTGTTGCAAAGATAATGATATATCTTGTAAATGGCAGCAAAGTGTCAAGAAAGTGATCCGCTTTATCCGGAGAAAAAGCAATGGGCACTATAAAAATATAATTGTCCTATGTTACATTTTTACCCCTCTTTCTGGGGCTTTCTGTGCTTTTATCGCAAAATAATCGCAAAAAGTGATAGATTGAATGAAATTATTCTTATTTTTGCAACATCTTATCAAAATCGAACGTAGAAACAGAAACAATGATGCAATGCTATCCACATACAGTCACATCGATGTGTACCATGATTGGGACACAGGGGACAATGGGGATGACCCCTAGGGGTTAATATATAGTATGATGTGTATCTACGTGATTCACGCTTACAGGAAGTAAGCAAAACTCAATTTTATATTTTATTATTCGTATCAACAAAGATGGTTTTGTATGCCTGAAAGAGCGTACAAGGCATTCCATTAAATAAGTATCTGCATGAAAGTAATGAAATTCGGCGGAACGTCCGTAGGTTCCGTGAACAGCATTTTAAGCGTAAAGAAAATCGTAGAGTCTGCCGGTGAACCGGTAATCGTAGTAGTGTCTGCATTGGGCGGGATCACTGACCAGTTGATCAGTACCTCCCGAATGGCCGCCATGGGCGATGCAGCTTACGAAGGGGCATACCGGGAAATAGTTCGCCGCCACGAAGAGATGGTGCAGGGAGTGATTCCTGCCGGAGAGACTCAGACCCTGTTGCACTATCAGGTGAATGAATTGCTCGACGAACTGAAAGATATCTTTCAGGGTATTTATCTGATTAAAGATCTTTCTCCGAAAACGTCCGATACCATTGTCAGTTATGGTGAACGTCTGTCTTCACTGATTGCGTCAAGACTGATCCAAGGGGCTGTATGGTTCGACTCACGTACTTTTATCAAGACAGAAAAGAAACATAATAAACATACACTGGACACGGAACTGACCAATCGGTTGGTGCGGGAAGCTTTCAAAGAAATCCCCCGGGTTTCGCTGGTACCCGGATTCATCTCTTCGGATAAGGTTTCGGGAGACGTAACGAATCTGGGCAGGGGCGGTTCCGACTATACCGCAGCTGTTATTGCCGCAGCTCTCGATGCCGATAGTCTGGAGATTTGGACGGATGTAGACGGCTTCATGACAGCCGACCCGCGTGTGATCAGTACGGCCTATACTATCAGCGAGCTGACTTATGTAGAGGCTACCGAACTTTGTAATTTCGGTGCAAAAGTGGTGTATCCGCCTACCATCTATCCGGTATGTCACAAAAACATACCGATCCTGATTAAGAATACTTTCAACCCGGATGCCTGGGGAACGGTGATCAAACAACACGTAGACCACACGAAGAGCAAAGCTATCAAAGGGATTTCGTCCATCAACGACACGAGCCTGATTACCGTACAGGGTTTAGGTATGGTGGGCGTGATCGGTGTCAACTACCGCATCTTTAAGGCGCTGGCAAAGAATGGAATCAGTGTGTTCCTCGTTTCGCAGGCTTCATCGGAGAACAGTACCTCTATCGGTGTGCGTAATGCCGATGCCGATCTGGCTTGCGAAGTGCTGAACGAAGAGTTTGCCAAAGAGATCGAAATGGGTGAGATTTCGCCTATCCAGGCAGAGAAGAACCTGGCTACGGTAGCTATCGTGGGTGAGAACATGAAACATACGCCGGGCATTGCCGGAAAGCTGTTCGGTACGCTGGGACGAAATGGCATCAATGTGATAGCCTGTGCACAGGGAGCTTCCGAGACCAACATCTCGTTTGTTGTCGATTCAAAGTCGTTGCGTAAATCGCTGAATGTGATTCACGACTCGTTCTTCCTCTCCGAATATCAGGTGCTCAACCTCTTTATCTGCGGTGTGGGCACGGTGGGAGGAAGTCTTGTCGAGCAGATCCGCCAGCAGCAGAAGAAGCTGATGGTGGAAAATGGCCTGAAACTCCATGTGGTAGGTATTATTGATGCGACGAAGGCGATGTTCAGCCGTGCCGGATTCGATCTGGCCAACTATCGCGAAGAGCTGAAAGAGAAGGGAGTGGACAGTTCGCTGGATACTATACGTGACGAGATTATCGGCATGAATATATTCAATTCGGTATTTGTGGATTGTACGGCCAGTCCGGACATTGCCTCTCTATATAAGGACTTCCTGCAACATAACATTTCTGTGGTGGCGGCCAATAAGATTGCTGCTTCGTCGGCTTACGAGAATTACCGTGAACTGAAGCTGATAGCCCGCCAGCGTGGTGTGAAATATCTGTTTGAAACCAACGTGGGGGCCGGACTTCCGATTATCAATACCATCAATGACCTGATACATAGCGGTGATAAGATTCTGAAGATCGAGGCAGTGCTTTCGGGTACGCTGAACTATATTTTCAATAAGATCAGTGCCGATGTTCCCTTCAGCCGTACCATCAAGATGGCGCAGGAAGAGCGTTATTCGGAACCCGATCCGCGCATTGACTTGAGCGGTAAGGACGTGATCCGTAAGCTCGTGATCCTGGCGCGTGAGGCCGGATACAAGCTGGAACAGGAAGACGTGGAGAAAAATCTTTTCGTACCGAATGACTTCTTTGAAGGTTCACTGGAAGACTTCTGGAAAAAAGTGCCTAGTCTGGATGCTGATTTCGAAGCTCGCCGCAAGGTGCTCGAGAGTGAGAATAAACATTGGCGTTTCGTTGCCAAGCTGGAGAACGGCAAAGCATCCGTCGGTTTGCAGGAAGTGGACCGCAACCATCCTTTCTACGGACTGGAAGGCAGCAATAACATCATTTTGCTCACCACCGAACGCTATAAAGAATATCCGATGATGATTCAGGGATACGGTGCGGGTGCCGGAGTGACGGCGGCCGGTGTATTTGCTGACATTATGAGCATTGCAAACGTATAAAAAAGAAGCTTATGAAACACATCATCATACTGGGTGACGGAATGGCCGACTGGGCTGTAAAGTCGTTGGGAGACAAGACGCTCCTGCAATATGCAAAAACGCCTTATATGGATAAACTGGCCCGTATGGGACGGAACGGACGGTTGATAACCGTAGCCGACGGGTTCCATCCGGGAAGTGAAGTAGCCAATATGTCGGTTCTGGGATACAATCTTCCGAAAGTATACGAAGGGCGCGGACCACTCGAGGCTGCCAGCATCGGTGTCGATTTGCAGCCGGGCGAGATGGCAATGCGTTGTAATCTGATTTGTACGGAAGGAGATATCCTGAAGAATCATTCGGCAGGGCATATCACAACAGAAGAGGCGGATGTGTTGATTCAATACCTTCAGAAGAAACTGGGGGACGACCGAGTGAGGTTTCATACCGGGGTGCAATACCGCCATCTGCTGGTGGTGAAAGGCGGAAACAAGCAACTCGACTGCACCCCTCCGCACGATGTGCCTTTGAAGCCTTTCCGTCCGCTGATGGTGAAACCTCTGGTACCGGAGGCCGAAGAGACTGCTAGCCTGCTCAATGAACTGATCCTAAAGTCTCAGGAACTGCTGAAAGACCATCCGCTGAACCTGAAGCGGATGGCTGAGGGGAAAGACCCTGCCAACAGCATCTGGCCGTGGAGCCCGGGTTACCGTCCGCAAATGGAACGTCTGTCCGGCACCTTCCCGCAAGTGAAGAGGGGAGCTGTCATCTCGGCCGTCGATCTGATCAACGGCATCGGATATTATGCCGGGCTGCGCCGTATTGCGGTAGAAGGGGCAACGGGGCTGTACGATACCAATTACGAGAATAAAGTGGCCGCTGCATTGGAGGCCCTGAAAACGGACGACTTTGTCTATCTGCACATTGAAGCCAGTGACGAAGCCGGTCATGAGGGTGATGTGGCGCTGAAACTGAAAACGATTGAAAACCTGGATAGCCGTGCCGTAGGTCCTATCTACGAGGCTGTGAAGGAGTGGGAAGAGCCGGTAGCGATTGCCGTATTACCCGATCATCCTACTCCCTGTGAACTGCGTACGCATACCAACGAGCCGGTCCCGTTTTTTATCTGGTATCCGGGTATCGAGCCGGACAGCGTGCAGACCTTCGATGAAGTTGCAGCAGTGGAGGGCAGTTACGGATTGCTGAAAGAGGATGAATTTATTAAAGAGCTTATGAACCGTTAAGGAATAGGAACAGAGTTTGTTCACCACAGATTACACAGAGTTTCACAGAGAATTTTTTATCTCTTAAGCACATATAATAAGAACTTAAAACTCTGTGGGACTCTGTGGTGCACCGACTCCGAAACCATTTATAAAAATACCCATGAAATATTATAGTACTAACAAACAAGCTCCGCTTGCTTCGCTTGAAGAAGCGGTAGTCAAAGGACTTGCTTCTGATAAGGGGCTATTCATGCCCATGACCATCAAGCCCTTGCCTCAAGAGTTTTATGACGAGATAGAGAATCTTTCTTTCCGGGAAATCGCTTACCGGGTGGCAGATGCTTTCTTTGGAGAAGATGTTCCGGCGGAAACGCTGAAAGAGATCGTTTATGATACGTTGAATTTTGATGTCCCGTTGGTGCCGGTGAAGGAGAACATCTATTCCCTGGAGCTTTTCCACGGTCCTACATTGGCTTTTAAAGATGTAGGTGGACGGTTTATGGCCCGTTTGTTGGGATACTTCATCCGGAAAGAGGGGCGGAAACAGGTGAATGTGCTCGTAGCCACTTCCGGAGATACCGGTAGTGCGGTAGCCAATGGCTTTTTGGGGGTAGAGGGTATTCATGTGTACGTGCTCTATCCGAAGGGAAAAGTCAGCGAGATACAGGAAAAACAGTTCACTACGCTGGGGCGGAATATTACAGCCCTGGAGGTGGATGGAACGTTTGACGACTGCCAGGCGCTGGTGAAAGCAGCCTTTATGGATCAGGAACTGAACGAACAGTTGTTGCTGACCTCGGCTAACTCTATCAACGTGGCACGTTTCCTGCCGCAGGCATTCTATTACTTTTATGCCTATGCGCAATTGAAGAAGGCCGGCCGGGCAGAGAATGTCGTCATCTGTGTGCCGAGCGGAAACTTTGGTAACATTACTGCAGGCTTGTTCGGCAAAAAGATGGGCTTGCCCGTCCGCCGTTTTATCGCCGCCAACAATAAGAATGATATTTTCTATCAATATTTGCAGACAGGACAGTACAATCCCCGTCCGTCCGTTGCCACCATTGCCAATGCGATGGATGTGGGGGATCCGAGCAACTTTGCCCGTGTGCTCGACCTGTATGGCGGTTCGCATGCAGCCATCGCTGCCGAGATATCCGGAACGACGTACACCGACGAGCAGATTCGTGAAAGCGTGAAAGCGTGCTGGCAGCAGACGGGTTATCTGCTCGATCCTCATGGAGCATGCGGTTACCGTGCATTGGAGGAAGGCTTGCAGCCGGGTGAGACAGGCGTATTCCTCGAAACGGCCCATCCGGCCAAATTCCTGCAAACGGTGGAGAGCATCATTGGTACCGAGGTCGAAATACCTGCTAAGCTCCGGGCTTTTATGAAAGGCGAAAAGAAAAGTTTGCCGATGACGAAGGAGTTTGCTGATTTCAAGAGCTATCTGCTGGGCAAGTAGAGACTCTCCCTTGAGGGCACAGGGTGATGTAGATGACTTTTGTTATGGATTATTAATGTGAATGCTTTGCGCTCTCTATGGTGAAATATGCTTTTCCCACAGCCGGCGGCTCTTTTCCCGGATGGAGATGCTGACGGGAAATTGTTTGTGAAAACGGTCTCAGAGATACTTCTGGGGGGGAGTGGCGGGACTTTTTTAAAAAACTCCCGCCACTTTTTTTGCCTGCAGGCATCTCCGGTTTCGCTTCCGCCCGCCCGCGGATTTTCTTCGTTCCGCATGCGGGTGAAAGTCTGTTTTTAGTGTAAAACTAAATAATCGTAATCTGCTTTCCGCTCCGGACTTTATCGTCCTTCTTTCTCCGAACTTTCCGTCTCCCTCTTTTGTTGTACGGGAATAAAAAATAACCCTCGTATGATGAAGAATAAGAAAGTGGAGGCCAATCTGAGTATGGTGGTTTCCAAAACCTTTAGCGGATTGAACATGAATGCGTTGAAATATCTGCTTCCCGTATGGGTCAGTCCCCTTTCGGGAGTTACCCTCCGGTGCGTGTTTGCCGCCATTGCTTTCTGGATCATCGGGATGTTTGTCAAGCCCGAAATTTCCACCCGGAAAGAAAAAATATTCCTTTTTCTCCTGGGAGCCTTGGGCATCTATGGTTTCATGTTTCTTTATCTGATGGGGTTGAGTAAGACGACTCCGGTCTCGAGTTCCATTTTCACCAGTTTGCAGCCTATCTGGGTGTTTGTGATCGCCGTGGTCTTCTTCAAGGAGAAGATCAGTGCGATGAAGATAGCCGGCATCTCCCTCGGACTCGGCGGGGCCATTCTTTGCATTCTGGCTCAGAAGAGTGACGATCTGGCTTCGGACGCCCTGACAGGCAATATGCTCTGCCTGTTGAGTTCGATCGCCTATGCTGTCTATCTGGTGGCAAGTAACCGAATCCTGAAGTCGGTCGGAATGTTTACAGTATTGAAGTATACCTTTGCCGGAGCGGCTTTTTCAAGCATCGTCGTTTCGGCTGTCACCGGTTTCCATGCTCCGGTATTTTCCGGGCCGTTACACTGGTTTCCGCTGTCGGTGCTCCTCTTTGTCCTGATATTCCCTACGGTTGTCAGCTACCTGTTGGTACCGATCGGACTGAAATATCTGAAGACTACCGTGGTGGCCATCTATGGGTATCTGATACTGATCGTGGCAACCATCGTCTCTCTACTCGTAGGACAGGACCGCTTCAGCTGGTCGCAGACCATTGCCATCGGCATGATCTGCGTCAGTGTCTATCTGGTCGAAGTGGCCGAGACGAAGGAGAAACCGGTCAGTAATTCAGATAAACCAAGTAGTCTCCCTCCGCATGGATCGTAAATTCGGTGCCTGTTGCTTCGTTCAGCGTACCCTGCCACCAGTTACTGAAGTCACTGAGTGGATATACCAGCCCATCGGCCCTCAATCCGGTGGCGTTGAAGTTGAAGATGGAGATTTGTTGTCCGGGATATGACTTGAAACAGTTCCTCCCCGATGCCGGAATAAACATTCCGTGGTCCGTCAGCATCGTTACCTGCGCTCCTGCTTTCATATAGTCTATCAGCAGACTGATGTTTCCCAGGGTATGGTCTTCCCGTTTGCCGGTTGCACCCACGAGGATGATTGTTTTTTTGCCTTGGTCGAGCAGGAAGTGTACCGCTTTGGTCTGATCGTTCGTCTCCTGGTCGTCTATCTGGTGGAAGATGGTCCTGAACCGTTCTTTGTTATCCGGTGAGAGCGAGTCTCCGTCGCCGATGATGGCATCGGGCGTAAATCCCCTTCGGATGTGTTCGTCGGCAGACCCGTCGCAGCACACCACGTAAGGCGCCATAATCAGCATGGTTTCCGGCATTGAGTGGGTTGGATATTCGCCGTTGCCAAGTATCACGGCGTCCATCTCGATATCATTTACTTTCATGATGCATCATTTGTTTCCATTTAAAGTAGCCAAAGATAGCGATTATTGAGTAAAGTCCGTAAAGAGCGGATGTGAAATAAAGCTCTTTATAGATGTAGAGTCCGCAACATACCACGTCGACCACGATCCATGCCCACCACTGTTCGACGTACTTGCGTGCCAGCATCCACATGCCGATGATGCTCAGCGCCGTGGTGAACGAGTCGAGCCAGGGGACGTTGCTGTCCGTAAACCGGATCAGTATCCAGGCGATGCCGAAGAAGGCTGCCAGGAATACCAGCAATAGGGGGAGGTATCTTTTCAAGGGTGTGTGCGTGATGGGCAGCTCGGCCCGGGTCTCTTTTCCGCTTCCCCGCATCCAGACCATCCAGCCGTAGGCGGCCGCGAGCAAATAGTAGATATTGATGCCGAAGTCGGCATACAATCCTGCTTGGTAGTATACAAATATATAGATGGCCGGCATGATGATGCCCGCTATCCAGAGATAAATGCTTGCCCGGTATTCCAGCCAAAGGTAAATCAGCCCGACAAGGGCACCTGTGATTTCGAGATAGTTCATGGCTTAGAAGCGGATCGAGATGTTACCCATTACATTTGTACCTGCCTGGGCGGCATAGCCGGCATAATTATAGCGTTCGGGCTTGCCGTCCTTCAGCGTATAGCCGCTTCCGGCATACCCGTTGTTTTCATACTTTTCGTTGAAGAGGTTGTAGATGGTGAATCCCACTGTAACCGACTTCACGTGTCGCAATTGGAATGTATATGCCAGATTGAGGTTGCTCACAAAATAAGCATCGAGTGTCTGCTCTGCTTGCTTGGCATTGCTCATATACTGCTTGCTGACGTACTGTGACTGGAGGG
>UMET01020027.1_pt1 | contig 11420 bp, 6 predicted proteins | sample 1964821 | NCBI WGS metagenome assembly UMET01 (sample SAMEA4836027, study PRJEB28245) | human gut metagenome | biome: gut microbiome; material: fecal sample | place: Denmark | collected 2008
ATTGTCCATGGCCAATGAATATGGTTACAAAATAAACATGCTCTGCCCCGGCCTTTCTGAGAGCCCGTGTACACGCTTCAATGGTACTGCCCGTGGTATAGATATCGTCCACCAATATAATATTTTTCATACCGGAGGGCAGGACGGACGCCGTGAAAGCCTGCTCCAGGTTCTTTAACCGGCCGCCGGAGTCCAGGGATTTCTGGGGAGCTGTCTTTCGTGTTCGTTTCAGAATAGAAGTATTTACGGGAATTCCCAGGGGACCGGAAAGGCGCCGGGCTAATTCCTCTGCCTGGTTAAATCCTCTTTCCCGGCGCCGGGACGGATGGACCGGCACAGGGATAAGGGCATCTCCGTCCATGAAGTAGATGCGTTTTCCCATTTTCCTGACCATGGCCTCGCTGTAGAAATCCAGATATTCCCTTCTATTATTATATTTAATCCGGGCCATGGAACGGCTGGCTGTGTCATCATAATTGATAAGGCTCAGTCCGTAATCAAAGCTGCGCTTATGTCTGGTACAGTCATAGCAGTATTCGATAGTCTCATCCAGAACTTCCTTTCCGCACTTCTTGCAGACAGGGCGGCGTACCCATGACAGCTTTGTCATGCAGCCCGGACATATGAGATCTCCTTTGGGCAGGACAATACCGCCGCATACAGGACAGCGGCGCGGAAACAGAATATCTGTCATAAAATCAATGCCTTTCGGAATTATCTTCATCAGCTTTTTCTCCTGTACCTTCTCAGCCAATGGAATCCGGCTGCGCATATATCTCCCCGATTCTGCTTTTAAGCCCGGAATACCGTTTCTGCTCCACACAGTTTGACGCCATGGTGTAAAATGCGTCCGGCTGTCCCACCAGACACACGCATGAACGGGCGCGGGTCACGGCCGTGTATATGAGATTGCGGGTCATAAGCATGCGGGGACCGTTGTACATGGGAATGATGACTGCCGGGTATTCGCTTCCCTGGGACTTGTGGATGGTGATGGCATAGGCCAATTCCAGCTCCTCCAGCTGCTTGAAGCTGTACTCTATCATCTTGCCCTCATCGAATTCAACGGTGAGAAGTTCCGCAAAATCATTGATCTCCCGGATGATTCCAACGTCGCCGTTAAAGATTCCTGCTCCCTTGTCCACAGGTATACCGTACTTGTTGCGGACCTCCCACTCCATCTGGTAGTTGTTCTTTATCTGCATGACTTTATCGCCTACCCGGTAAATGGTTCCGCCCGACTCTTTTTCCTTCTTGGACTTATCCGGCGGATTCAGGTAGTTCTGCATGATCTGGTTCAAACGTTCCACGCCCAGGGCGCCTTTTCGCATGGGCGTCATGACCTGGATATCAAAGGCATTGGCGTGTACATAGTCTGGCAGCTTCTTCTGGATCAGGGTGATGGCCGCGCTTATGACCGCATCCGGGTTGTCCCTTCGGATAAAGAGGAAATCCTGGCTGCGTTTTGCCAGGTCAACCGGCTCTCCGGCATTGATTTTGTGGGCATTGACTACTATATCGCTTTGGGCGGCCTGGCGGAAGATGTGGGTCAGCTTTACCACATTAAAGCTGCCGGACTCGATAATATCCCGCAGTACATTCCCCGGCCCCACGCTGGGGAGCTGGTCCACATCCCCCACCAGGATAAGCCGGGTGCCCACGTTTACTGCCCGCAGCAGGGAATGCATAAGGCTGATGTCCACCATGGACATTTCATCTATAATGATGACATCGGCATCCAGAGGATTTTCTTCATTTCTGTCAAAATGCATTCCCATGCTCTGGGCTCCCTTTCCGGACCTTGGCGCGCCGGGGATCACAGGGGCGTCATTGCCGGGCATTCCCACCGGGACCAATTCCAGCATGCGGTGGATGGTCCTGGCCTCATATCCTGTTGCCTCCGTCATCCGCTTGGCCGCCCGGCCCGTGGGCGCTGCCAGAAGTATTTCCATTCCCTCCATCTCAAAGTACTGGATGATTGTATTGATGGTGGTTGTCTTACCGGTACCGGGGCCTCCGGTGATAACTAACAGTCCGCTGTTTACGGCTTCGTATACTGCCTTTTCCTGCAGTTCATCCAGGTGTATGGACTCCTGCTGCTGTATCTTTAGAAGATTGGCCTTGATTTCAGCCTGGGGAATGTCCCCCTTAATGTTCAGGTCATGCAGCATACGGGCTGCATTGAGCTCCAGATAATAGTAATGGGAGGAGTAGACCAGTGCGCCCTGGGCAGACGGCTTTACCACCACCTTGCGGTCTATCTGCATATCCATCAGATGCTTCTCCATGGCAGACGGCTCTACCTTTAAAAGCTCAGATGCCTGGGCAAACAGTTCGGTCTGGGGAAGATAGGTATGGCCGTTGGCAGTAGCCTGGAGAAGGGTGTACAGAATACCGGCCTTAATGCGGTAATCGGAATCCGTAAAGATTCCCACCCGCTCCGCTATCTCGTCAGCCATCTTAAAGCCCACCCCCGGAATATCATCTGCCAGACGGTAGGGATTTTCCCGGATAATCCCGTATAACGTGGGACCGTACTCCTGGTATATCTTGGCCGCCAGGTTCATGGTAATGCCGTAATTCTGAAGGAACATCATGGCCTGGCGCATATCCTTTTTGTCCTCCACCTGCTCAGCTATGGCCATGGCCATTTTCTCACTGACCCCCTTTACCTCGGACAGGCGCTCCGGCTCCTCCTCCATGATCCGGAAGGTGTCTGCCTTGAAATGGCGCACGATTCGGGCAGCCAAAGCGGCCCCGATGCCTTTGATGGCACCGGAGCCAAGATAGCGTTCCATGGACAGTTCATCCTGGGGTGTTTTCATCTCATAGCTTTCTATCTGAAGCTGCTCTCCATACACCGGGTGCTGGGTCATATGGCCACTGGCTTCTATCATGTCGCCTTCTGCCGCATAAGCCAGATTGCCTACCATGATGACTTCTTCCCCGTCGCTCTGATCCGTGACGCTCATTACTGTATAGCCGTTTTCTTCGTTGCGGAACTTAATCCGCTCTATAAATCCTGTTATTGTCGCCATCGTTTCTTCAAAAGGTTAAAAGAACCCGGTGCCAGGGCATGTCCGGAATACTCCAGTCCATCACGCTGTGCCGGGTTCTGATTTTTAGTAATCTTCTCTTCCGCCGCCTACTCCCATGGATGCCTCCATAGCCATGTTCATGCCATGGGCAAACTCTATAAACTTGCCGGTACCAATGGCTACTGCAGTCAGCGGGTCCTCTGCAATCATGGTCGTAATGCCCGTCTTTTCCTCAATCAGGGCATCCAGGCCGCTGAGCAGGGAACCTCCTCCTGTCATCACGATACCTCTGTCAAAAATATCGGCTGCCAGCTCCGGCGGGGTGCGCTCCAATACATTGTGGACAGCATCCACAATCTGCAGAGCCGGCTCTCTCAGTGCCTCCAGCGTCTCGTCTGAGGTAACCACGATGGTCTTTGGAAGACCGGTCACCAGGTTGCGTCCTCTGACTTCCATGGTCAGGACTTCCGGCCTGCGGTATGCTGCTCCGATGTTAATCTTTATCTCCTCAGCCGTGCGCTCGCCAATCAGAAGGTTGTGCTTCTTCCTCATATAGCGCACCAGTGCCTCGTCAAAGTCATCGCCTGCAATCTTGATGGATGTGCTGACAACCGGCCCCCCCAGGGAAATAACCGCAATGTCGGCTGTACCGCCTCCGATATCCACAATCATATTACCGCAGGCCTTTCCGATATCAATACCAGCGCCGATGGCCGCAGCAACCGGCTCCTCGATAATGGCCACTTCCCTGGCGCCTGCCTGGTAGGTGGCGTCCTCCACTGCCTTTTTCTCAACCTCAGTGGCTCCGCTGGGGATACATACGCTGATTCTGGGCTTGCGCAGTGTTTTCTTGCCCACTGCCTTGCTGATGAAATATTTAAGCATCTTCTCTGTAATGGTATAATCTGAAATAACGCCCTGGCGCAGAGGACGGACAGCAACAATGTTGCCCGGGGTACGTCCAATCATAAGACGGGCTTCCTCACCGATGGCCATGATTTTGTTGGTATCGCGGTCAATGGCCACAACGGACGGTTCTTTTAACACAACGCCTTTACCCTTGATATATACAAGGATGCTGGCAGTTCCTAAGTCAATTCCAATATCATTGGACATCATCGAAAACATATAGATAGTTCCTCCTCGCTAACTGAGCCGGACCGGAAGCACACACTGGTGGCCTCCATGCTTGTCCCCTGTGGGGACCAAACGCCGGAACAGACCGCATCAATCGCTTAAAATATAAATGGTTGCATTGCATTACTTCTATGCATTGCTTCTATTATATACAATATTGTAAAGTTTTCAAAGGGTTTTTTTCTTTTTTATTTTCTTTATGTTTTTTTCATGCCAAGGACATATTTTCGTCACAATTATTGCTTATTATAATAACAAGTTCACCGAGAGGTGGACGAGGCCTTTGTTTCAAGTGATTACTTGAAATCACAAAGCTTTTTCATACTCATACCGGACGGAGTAATCCGTCCGGCCCCCCTATAACATTTTCTTTTTTTATATACCTACCATTCCCACGCAGGCGAAAAGCCATGCAGAAAAAAGCAGAAAAAGAACCGGCACCGTATTTGCGGATGCTGGTTCTTTTTTGCCGTATGGGTCTATGGCCAAAGACCGTCTATACTTTTCCTTATCCGAAGTATAATCAACTCGTAATGCAAAAAAGGAATTTCAAAAAGTATTTCAAAAAGAAAAAGGAGAGTGCATTAATTATGAGAAAGCAGACAAAGTTAGTTGCTGTATTATCAACAGCAGCACTGCTCGCTATTGGTGCATCCATGACTTCTTTCGCAGCTACAGGATGGGCTGAGGAAGACGGTACTTGGGTATATTACAACAGAGACGGCGAGAGAGCAACTGAACAGTGGAAGAAATCCGGTAACAACTGGTACTGGTTAAATAGTGATGGCGAAATGGCTATCGACGAGCTGATTCAGGATGGCGACAACTATTATTATGTAGACATCAACGGTGTTATGGCAGCTAACCAGTGGGTAGCTATCGACAACGAGGATGCTGGACAGGATGATGAGCCAGATCATTACTGGTACTATTTCCAGGCTAATGGTAAGGCTTTAAAGAATGGCGATAATTCAAAGGTGGCTTTAAAGACCGTTAATGGTAAGAAGTATGCTTTTGATGATGAAGGCCGTATGTTATTTGGATGGGTAGCCGCTGACAATGCAGAGCGCATCGATAACACTGATGGTGATGGCTTTAAAGAGGGTGATTACTACTTCGGTGGTGAAGATGATGGTGCTATGACCGTTGGTTGGTTACAGATGGATATCACATATGATGAAGCTACTTCTGATTATGAGATTGCTCCTGTATTCAACGATGACGAGGATCAGACCCGTTGGTTCTACTTTAAGTCTAATGGTAAGAAAGTTAAAGCTGAAAATGGTGACAGCCAGAAGAGCAAGACTATTAACGGCAAGAAGTATGAGTTTGATCAGTACGGCGCTATGACAGCAGAGTGGTCTCTGGATGTTGATACTGCTTCTACAAATGGTCTTAGAGGTGATAATGCTACTGCTACTCATAGTGTATCTGCTCAGTATGCTAAGCAGTGGAGATACTTCCAGGATGTTGAGAATGGTGCTCGCGTGAGCAAGGGCTGGTTTAAGGTAGTATCTGCTGAATATCTGAACTATGATAAATACAATGATGATGAGGATGCATGGTACTATGCAGATGGCAGTGGTAATTTGTATGCAGGCCAGTTTAAGACCATAAAGGGCAAGAAGTACGCATTCAGAAATGATGGTCGTATGATTGACGGCTTAAAGTTCATCCAGATGGATAGATACAATAATATTACTGGTGTGATTGCAGATGACCATGATACCAATCCATTCGATACAGAAGATGACTTTGATAAGAACTCCGTTTATTGGAGTGATTTAGGATACAGATGCTACTACTTCGGCGGTGGAGATGATGGTGCTATGAGAACCAACAAGACTACTATCGATATTGATGGCGATAGGTTCAGTTTCTACTTCGAGAAGTCCGGTGGCCATAAGGGTGCTGGTCTTACTGGCGAAAAGGATGATAAGTTCTATCAGTCTGGTAAACTTATCACAGCTGGTAAGGATGAGAAGTATCAGGTTGTCAAGAGAACTGACAAGTCCACTACTGCAACTGCTGCTAGTAAGTACACCTATAGCAAGTTAGATGATGTTCAGGCATTCCTTGATTCCATCACAAGTGCTAAGTACAATTCTGGCATAGACGCTACAAATCTTTCTAAGCTGAAGGATCTTGGCGTTAATAAGAAGGCAGAGGATCTTAATGAACTTTATATCATTGATGATTCTGTAAGTGTCAACGATTACTTCCTGGTTAATACATCTGGTAAGGTGATTGATACTAAGTCTAAGAATAAAGAAGGCAATGACTATATTTATGTAGTTAAGAAGGGCGGCAAGATTGCTGCTATCTATGCTGAAAATTAATTGTTGAATATTAATTTAATTTAAATATTAAGGGGGAAAGCGTTGTGGCTGATTGATAACAAAATTAGTCTCAGCGCTTTTTCTCTATATAAAAATTGTAAAAAACGGAGGAATTTTATGCTTAGAAAAAAATGGGCAGTGTTATGCATGGCAATTGCCTTGACCTCGGTAACCCCTCTTGTGTCCTTCGCCGATACAGCAAGTGACACATCAACAACCGTTATGGAAAGCTGTGGAGCCTATCTTTTTGAGTGGCGGCCGGTAGATTGCGGAAATGGCCGATACTTTGCGATATTAGTTGGAGGTAGGTCGATTGCAGAAAGAAATGTTATTCTTAACAGGGGATATGACTTTGCATATACCTTTGATCCAATGAATTACCCACGTTCCTGGGGCGAGGCACCAGCTTTGGTGAATGTGGATGGAGTATGGGCTATTCCAGAAAACCAGCCTTTCCTGCCCGAGGGGATTCAGTCCACACTACAAATCGTACTTGTAACCAATAATAAAAAATTACCTGATAAAGAACGTTATATTGACGTTGTATATCTTCCAAACAATGTTGATAAATCCACACTGCCTCCTGAAGTAAAGAAATATCTTATTAATGTTGATGGTACTGATGCTGGAGCATATGATGGTACAAAGACTTCTGGCTGGGTATTGGAGGAAAATGGAAGATATCGCTACAGGAAACCAGATGGCGGTTATGTGAGCGACGGTTGGCTTAATGTGGAAGATGAGCTTTATTATATGGACAATGATGGCTATATGCTATCTGACACAATTACTCCAGATGGATCCTATGTTAACGCAAGTGGGGCAAAACAGAAATATATGCCTGGTTGGTTCCAGAATGAGAGAGGCTGGAAATATGTTTTGAAAAATGGTTATTTTGCAGCCTCGACATGGCTCCAGGACACAGATGGTAAGTGGTATTACTTTGACATGGGGGGCTATATGAAAACTGACTATGACACACCTGATGGATATCATGTAGGACCAGATGGTGTATGGGACGGAAGAGCTACAACCCAAGTTGTTGACACCACAAAGTTTGGTCCAGGCGGGCAACCGCAAACAGAGTCTAATAACCCTGAGGTTAGTGCTGATGATAATATTTCCGATGAACCTTAAAATGGGTGTTATTAATGGATAATTCCTAACGGTATTAAATGGGAAAACTCTATGTGTTTTTAATATACGGATTTATTTTACAATCTTATTTATTAGATAAACTATTGAATCCATAAAGTGGATATATCGAATTGGCCATTGGAAGTTGGTGTGAAGAAAAGTCTGTAAATTTTTTACTTCTTTGATAATGATAAGGCTGAACGTTTCTCTATAAGCGTTCAGCCCTTGTATTATATATACAGAGTGTGTGAAGAAATCTCTGTAAAAGCAGCTCTTCTATGATAATGGCAGGGCTGAAAGCTTCTCTATGAGCGTTCAGCCCTTAGTTTATATATACCGCACAATACTGCATATGTCAAGACTAGGCGTATTCCCGCCTGGTTTAAACGGTCCTGGATTCTCTTACATCGGCAGTCGGCCCTCATACATGAGGCTCAGTTCCCCATATACCTGGCCCCAGTTCCGGATTGGCATCGTCTATTTCTTTGTGACTTATGACTCAAAGGTAGATTTACGATCTTGAGGGGAACCTCGACTTCCATGCTTTTATAGCTGTTATCCATTTTTTAGTCTTATAGCCATTGCGACAGTCGTCACGAGCCGAACATTCTGATTTGTGATACCTGCTGTGCTCGTTTGAGAACATCCTTGATATCTTGGGCAGATTCGATATTATACTCCTTAAGAACCTGCGGATGATATTTCATTTTTCAACGTTCCGTTGCATTTTGTGTATAGGTTTATTTTTTCTTTTGCCATAATAAAAAGGCCTCCTATGATTTTATCACAGAAGACCTTATAAATCTTTATTTAAAGAAATGTTTTCACAAACCAGTATATATTTATATATTAGCCCATACCCCATCAAAATCGACGTAATAGCCGTCAGGAGTAGTCTGGTTAGTAACCATTAGAGAAGATTCATTAAAATAGTACCATTTTCCATCTGAATCTTGCATCCAGGCATTCGTAACATAGCTACCATCTTCCAACCTATATTTCCACGATTCGCCAGATACCTCCCAACCTTGTTTAGATACATTTGACGCCTCGCCAGGTCCTAAGCTTTTAGCATTACTAATTACGGAGGCATTTCCATCCCACACCCCATTATTATCTACATAGTAACCATCAGGTGTAATACAGTCTGTTTCCATCTTCTCACCAATATTAAAGTAATACCATTTACCATCCGTGTCTTGAATCCATGTAGATGCTGCATAACTTCCATTTTTCTGCATATATTTCCAATATTCACCACTCTGTACCCATCCAGGAAAATAATTGGTTTTGACTCCGCTGCTATTGACATATACACCATCGGGTGTTATTGTATCAGCTAACATAAAACCATCTGCATCCATATAATATTTCTTTTCTTCTACATCCAACCAAGCATTTTTTACCAAAGAACCATCAGGACTTATATAGACCCATTTTCCGTCTACTTGGTTCCAACCATTTGTTGTTGTTCCTTCATATGCCCCGGCATCGGAACCATCAACATTAATCAAATATTTTCTAACTTCTGGAGGTAAGGTAGAGGTAGAGATTCCTCCGGGAAGTCTAACGATATCCACATATCTCTCGTTTGTTGTCATACGTTTATTATTTGTAACAAGAACCATCCTGGTTACTGGCTGGCTTCCTTCTGGTAAGATGGACCAATTCTCAGGTATCCCCCACACACCATCTATATTCACTAACTCCGGAACATTCCCCCACGGCCTTGGAAGTGATGTATTAAAAGTATATGCATAATCATAGCCCCTGTTAAGTATTACATCGCTTTCTGATATGGTTGTCCCCCCAACAATAATTGCAAAATATTTTCCGTTATCATATCCAACGGGTCTCCACTCAAAAAGATAAGCGCCACAATTTTCCATTACAACTGTGCTGGTAGATAGTGTATCGGCATAGACAGCCCCCGAATAACCTAAAGTTAATGTGATAGCCAAACTAATAGCTGTCAGCTGTTTTCTCAACATCAAAAAGTCCTCCGTTTCATCATTTATAAAATACTGTATACTAAAAGAAGGCGTTGTAACTAATAGGAATCACCTTAATCAGTTACAACACCTTCCCCCTAGCTTTTTACACTATTACAGATAACTACTATTTCTCTGTGTAAACTGCCATGATAACACCATTACTATCAACAGAATAGTAGTAATCATTTCCGTCCTTATTCTTTGATTTGCTCTTTATAACTTTACCAGCAGTATTAACGAGAGAATACGTGCTCTTCGTAGCTTTGCCATCTTTGTCAGTAGCAGGAATCACATATAACTCATCGATATCATCCGCCTTTTTACTGATTCCAAGGTTAGATAAAGAGGATACGGATTTCGGATCAACGGTCTTCAGACCTACACTACCATCAGCGTTCTTAAAGTATTTCACGAATTCCTTAACATCCTCAAGTTTTTTATAGCCCTCAAGGCCTTTTCCATCATCATTGACATCTTTGTCTTTGTCAAGCGCCTTTACTACCTGATATTTCTCGTCTTTACCAGCTCTAAGAAGCATACCGGACTGATACAGTTTCTTATCATCCTCACCAGTCTTACCAGCGCCCTTCTTGCTACCAGATTTTTCAAATAAGAAGTTAAAATTATCACCATCAATGGTAATGGTAGTCTTATTAGTTCTCATAGCGCCATCATCGCCATCACCGAAGTAATAGCACCTATAGCCCTTAGCTTCCCAATAAGGAGCATTATCATTGAATCCGTCTTCTGTATCAAATGGGTAGTCATCATCATCATCTGCGATTACAGATAAACCAGAGCCATTATCAGCGATAAACTTAAGTCCATTAATCATTCGTCCATCATTCCTGAAAGCATACTTTTTGCCTTTGATGGTCTTGAACTCACCAGCATAAATATCACCGTTGCCCTCTGCATAGTACCAAGCATCCTCATCATCATTATATTTCTCGTCATTCAGATACTCAGCAGACACAACTTTGAACCAACCCTTGCTTACCTTAGCGCCGTTTTCTACATCATTAAAATATCTCCACTGCTGAGCATACTTGGCAGAAACAGATTTCTTATTTGCAGAATCACTCTTGCTGGCAACAATATCAACATGATTATCAGAAGCTCTCTTAACATCGGCAGACCACTCAGCTACCATTGCGCCGTACTGATCAAAGCCGTACTTCTTACCATTGATAGTCTTTTCCTTAACCTCTTCAGCACCATCAGATTTCACTTTTTTACCATTAGATTTGAAGTAAAACCAACGGGTCTGATCTTCATCATCTGTAAATACAGGTGCAATAGCATTATATACGCTATTATCAACATCAGTATAAGTGATATCAAGCTGTAACCAACCAACAGTCATAGCACCATCGTCTTCGCCGCCAAAATAGTAATCAGCATCTACGAAAGCTTCTCCATCGGTATCGTCTACACGCTCTGCGGTATCACCATCAACCCAACCAAATAACATTTTTCCTTCATCATCAAAAGCATACTTCTTACCATTGACGGTCTTTAAGGAAACCTTTTCGTTATTGCCATTAGTTAACGCCTTTCCATTAGCCTGGAAATAATACCAATAATGGTCTGGCTCATCATCCTGTCCAGCATCCTCGTTGTCGATAGCTACCCACTGGTTAGCTGCCATAACACCATTAATGTCTACATAATAGTAATTATCGCCGTCCTCAATCAGCTGATCAATAGCCATTTCTCCATCGCTATCTAAATAATACCAGTTGTTACCGGATTTCTTCCACTGATCAGTTGCT
>UMET01021416.1_pt1 | contig 11348 bp, 14 predicted proteins | sample 1964821 | NCBI WGS metagenome assembly UMET01 (sample SAMEA4836027, study PRJEB28245) | human gut metagenome | biome: gut microbiome; material: fecal sample | place: Denmark | collected 2008
GGGAGAAATCAGTAAAAAGCTTGGGAGAGGGCGTCATACTACAAGACATTCTCAACTTATTGAATTATGGCAGGAAACGTATCTTATGGACACACCGGGATTTACTTCTTTCTATGTGGAGAATATGGAAAAGCAGGAGCTTCGCTATTATTTTCCTGAATTTCAGGATTATGAGGGGAACTGCAGATTTCAGGGATGTACCCATACTCATGAGCCGGGTTGTATGGTAAAAGAAGCTTTAGAGCATGGAAAAATCAGTTACAAAAGATACGAAAATTATTTAGAAATGTATAGAGAACTTGAGGAAAAAAGGAGGTATTAGAAATGGAATATCAGTTATCCCCATCTATTTTAGCAGCAGATTTTTCAAAGTTGGGTGAGGAAATTGCAAAGGTAAAGAATGCTGGTGCACGCTGGCTTCATATTGATATTATGGACGGGCAGTTTGTGCCGTCTATTTCAATGGGAATTCCGGTGATTTCATCTATTAGAAAAAGAACAGATTTATTTTTTGATGTTCATATTATGGCTCTGGACCCTACTCCTTTGATTGCAGATTTTGCAAAGGCAGGAGCAGATTTGATTACTGTTCATGCAGAAGCATGCCCTAATTTGGACAGAACACTGCGTCTTATCAGAGAGAAAGGGTGTAAAGTTGGTGTTGCCATTAATCCGGCGACATCTGTTCATGTATTAGAAAATGTACTGGAAATCGTGGATATGGTGTTAATTATGACAGTTAATCCGGGATTTGGAGGACAGGCATATATTCCTTATTGTGCAAATAAAGTGCGTCAGATACGAGAAATGGCAAAGGAAAGAAATCTGACTTTGGATATTGAGGTTGACGGTGGAATTAACAAAAATACCATTCAGGAGGTAGTGGATGGCGGAGCAAATATTATTGTAGCCGGTTCTGCTGTTTTTCAAGGTGATGTTGATGCAAATGTCAAAGAACTGAAAGGAATTATGGAAAGATAATGAATACCGTACTGATATGTGGCGGATTTTTAGAAGAAGAAACTGCAAAAAGAGCATTGGAAAAAATCAAGCCCGACTGTATTATCGGTATTGATAAAGGCTTGGAATTTTGTTACAGAAATCAGATTTATCCCCAGTATATTCTAGGAGATTTTGACAGTATTGATAAAAAGGTGCTGGATTTCTATGAAAATCAAAAGGAAATTCCGGTGCAGCGATATAAGCCGGAAAAAGATGCCACAGATGCGAGAATAGGTCTGGAACTGGCATTAAAGCTGGGGAGTAAGAGGATTTTCCTGTTAGGAGCAACAGGAGGAAGATTAGACCATTATATGGGGAATTTACAGTCTTTACAAGTGCCTTTAAAATATGGAGCAAAAGCGTGGATTATTGACAGCCAGAATGTCATTACTGTGTGGGACAGTTCCTTTTCTGTAAAAAAACAGGACAGCTTTGGGAAATATATTTCTTTTCTGGCAATGAGTGAAAAAGTGGAAGGAATTACATTAAAAGGCTTTAAATACCCTCTTTTGAAATATACCATGACAAATGATGATGGTATAGGTATTAGTAATGAAATACAGGAAGATACAGCGTATGTGGAGTTTGAAAGAGGTATTCTTTTGATGATTATGTCGAGAGATAAATAATGAGAAATAAAATGTGGAAATTTTCCGTTTCAACTTGCATATCAAACAATAAGGCCAAGGGATTTAACAGACATCGTCTGTTGAATTTTCATGGTCTTATTGCAGTTAATTGTTCAATAGTTTCTTCTAAATGATGAAATCTATTTTTCGATTGCGTCAACTAAAATTATTTATCTGCTATTGTCACAGTCTTTATGGCACTGTATCTTCATAAAGAATTAGCGGAAGCATCTAAAAGCGGGATTATAAAAAAGGAATAAACTTTTCAACGTTGAAAATGTTGATTTACATTGAATTTGAAGCTCTATTGTGGTAATCTAAGAATTGCTATATTAGAGCTTCTTATACATTTATATTACAGAAGAAAAATAAAAGAGATTAACATGATGGATTGTGGTGCTCGATAGGAGTAACAATAAGCGCAAGCCTATCAAATAAAGGAATTCTAAGGAGGAAAATAGAAAAATGAAATTAGGTATTGGAATAAAAGTGCCTATTTCAAGTATTTCTTTATAATACCTTAAAGTTCAATGAATCGGGATAAATAAAGGGGTTCATATATTTTGCCTTAAGATATATTTTGATATAAATACATGTATCTTTTTCAAAATTGGCACTCGTTGTGGCACTCGATTTGGTAGTGAAAATAAGATAATTGGTGGTTGAAGCTCTATATAGCAAAAGCGAGGGGCTGTCTGTCAATCCCTTTACCATAGGCATTCGTAGAGTGGGGATTTACAGACAGTTGTCTGATATAAAAAGACTAATAATAGAAAAAGGGATATTTCAATGTGCTGAAATATCCCTTGATTATTTTTAAGCGTTTTTATCCATAAATATCTCCATTTGGATCCTCAACATTTTCTACTTCACCACTATCCATAACAATTTTAACACTTCCATCACTATAAAAATATCTTGTTCCGTAATTTCCATTAACTTCAAATCTTTCAGTCCTAATTACATAAATACCACCAGACGAATTACTACTTTCATTAGAACCAGAACTACCACCAGACGAATTACTACTTTCATTAGAACCAGAACTACCAGAATTATCGGAAGAACTATCGGAACTGCTATAATTTCCATTACCACTATTTCCAGAATTATAGCTGTTATTTTCAGCAGCAGATTCAGCTTTCTTTTTAGCCTCTTCTTCCGCATTTTTCTTTGCTTCCTCTTCAGCTTTCTTTTTAGCCTCTTCTTCAGCTTTCTTCTTTGCTTCTTCTTCAAGCGTCTTGATTCTGTTTGTGTATTTCTCGATTAAATCTTGTGCAATAGTGGTTTTTTCTTCAAGTTTTTCCAACTTCAAAGTAACATTCTCGCTTTCAATAGTGTTTAAAAGGCTTTCTAAATTTTCTTTAGCAGTAGCAATTTTCGATTTATCTGTTAGTTTATCAATATCTGTTAAGGTGTTTTCGGAAAGCGTTTTGTCGTAATCACTTGAGAAAAAAGATTTCATTTTTTCTAAGGTGTTTTCGAAATCATCTAAAACTTCCTTTTGATGATACTCTTCTTTTTGATATGCATTTTTGTTGGTTGATAACTTTTTGAAGATTTCAAGTTTTTTGTTACGGTCTCCTTTATCAAATATTTCCAAGTTGTCTGCAATATCAGACTTCACTTCGGCTGACCGTTCTTTAATCTTATTTTGCTTATAAATAGCGTATCCACCAATAGAACCAATAATGGCTAAAATTAAAATAATAACTGTTATAAGCACAACTTTTCTCTTTTTGTTTTCCATGATTCTTTTCTCCTTTGTTGTTTTAGTGTTTATTTTGCCTTGAATAATTTTAGATAATGTAATTTAACACGCCCCTCTACGATTTTTCTTTTATTGTATCACCAATCAGTTTAAGAAACAATGTTTAATCGCAATACTTATGCAATGCAATTTGCAATGCATATTATTCGATGATTTTGCAATACACTTATTCTAAAAGGTAGGTGTAAAATATGTTTCAACTAAAATCTGACAAAAAAGAAACAGAAAACAAAACAATACGTTTTCCAATAGAGCTGGTTAAAGAAATAGAAGAGGTTATAGGTGAGGAAACAACTTTTTCTGGATTTGTATTGCAAGCATGTAGATATGCTCTTGATAATATGGATGAATCAAATATAAGCAATAAATAGCTTTTACTATATGACTATGAAATAAAGTTGTTGTTGGTTTTAATCCATATTAGGCACAGCAGAAAAAATAAAGATATAATTGAAAAATATAGAAGTATACTACAACAAAAATGTGAAAAATCCACTTGAATATTTCATTAGGATATGATAGTATTTATTTGTAAGAAAGTATTAGTGTACTACAACAAAAAGATATTTATGTTTGGAGGGGACAATGGAAAGGGTATATAAAACACTTCGTTTTTCTAAGGAAGCCAAATACTGGTTAAATAAACTCATTTCACATTATGAAAAACAATTATATCATCAGGTTAAAAATCAGAATCTATTAGAAAATGCAGAAAAGCTACTTGCTGATAATTTCCCTTTAGAGGGTGTTTCTATTAACATAGATTTGAATGTCACAGTAGGAAGCATTGTAGATTTAGCAATTCGTTTAACGGATTCTTTTGATTTACAAGATTGGAGAACATTGGAAGATGAGACAGATATTGCATCTAGTAAAATTCCAGAAGATTTTGAAGATAATACGCTTCCGCGGATTTATTTTCCGGTAAATACATTGGACAGATTAGAATATTTACGATTTTATTTGCGTGAAGACGCTAAACGTGGACCCAGACAAACATATATTATAAAATGTGCTTTATACAATCTATATAAACAGACTTTTAAATAAAATTGAGTTAGTTTTGCACTAACTCAAAAAAATAGTTAAACTGTAGTAGTTTGCTAATACGTTTGTTCAATATTTTTCCGGTGAATAACATAATGTAAAAAAGAGGGTGATATATGTACAAAGAAAGCTAGTAAGTCATAAATAGGAGTTAATAGAGTGTTTGGTTATGAAAAGAAGGTTGAAGATTAGGACTAATGTTTTAAATGGTATTTAGAAAGCAAGTTGAATGTGTGTTGTAAGGTTAAGGAATTTTCAATTATCGGGGTGGATACGACCTAAGACAGTATCAGAAAGAGAGAGGTGAAAATATGCACAGAAAAAATATAAAAAATATTTATGATGAAATGACGGTTAAGAAGTACTTGTCAGATGGAAAACCATTTATAAATGTATCCTCTGAAATTGAGGTGCAGTATAAATGGATTGAAGGGAAGCGCACGGATGAAGTCACGGGTTATAAACTCTTTTTCGTTCAAGAAGGTGTGAATCCCTTTGCAGTAAAATTTGAAAGAAAACCAGAACTCCCGAAATTTTTATCAGAGGTTACACTAGAGAAACTTGAGGCGATTGAGATTCGGTCTAAAGTATATTTTCGTGCAGAAAGTGTGGTGGAGAAAAAATGATAAGGTCAGAGATTGAAAACTATTTACTTCAAGCACTTAACATGGCACTACAGATTAACGGTGAGACCTCCTATACAAATAGTTTTGGCGTTAAAGTCGTAGACGAGGGATTCTTTTTTATCCCTCGCCTTCCAGCAAGTTATGTTGTAGATGATGAACTTTATCAAAAAATTTATTTGATATGTAATGCAGCACTATATCCGGAATATTCTTTGTTAAAGCAAACGGGTGCATATTTTGTCCCATTAGACACAGAGGATATTCATGTAAAACGTGCGCTCTTTTTTCCGTGGAGTAAGGGCATTGCTAAAAGGTTAATAATTCAAGATGTAGAAAATTTTGCATCTAAGTTGGAGGTGAACAAAATTCCAATTATGGAAAATCTTACAATAAATTATGATAAGACAACAGGGGTCTTGATTGCAGGAAATTCAGGAGCTGGTAAGTCATATTTTCTTACATATTTGTTGACAGTTTTGAATAAAATTTCTGATTTAATAATTGTGGATCCGAAATTTGATATGCCTAGTAGATGGGGGCGTGATAATGACGTTGAGGTGATTGCCCCCAATGAAAGCCGAAGCAAAAGTGATTTTGTATCTTCTGTGAATAATGCGCTGGGTAAGTGTCTTGAGCTAATTTATAAAAGGCAAGAAATTCTTTATTATAATCATAATGCTAATTTCAAACATTATACGATTATTATTGACGAGCTATTGGCACTTAGTGAGGGAGTGACAAAATCAATTAAAGAGTCCTTGTATAGTTTGCTTATACAAATTAGTCTCTTAGGTAGAAATACGAAAGTTCATTTGTTACTCTGTTCTCAGAGATTTGATGGAAATGCTATTCCAATTTCATGCCGTGAACAGATGAATGTTTTAGTTCAGGTTGGGAACATAAACTCAAAGACGACTCAATTTCTCTTCCCTGACTTAGATTTGAAAGGGATAGTGATTCCTCAAGGAAAAGGAACTGGGTTAATTCAAATAATTGATTCAGAGCATCCGTTTCAGGTTGTTCCGCTATTAACACCAACATATTATACGAAGGAGAAAACGGAATGAAAAAGAGAAAATCATATTTCATACGAACTTTTCGAATTAATGAAGTAATGGTGTCCGGGTTATTATTATTCATTTTAATTCGATTTCCACTCAAATTTGTAGAAAATAATTTTTTGAAGGGCACAAATATTTCTTTGTTGTGGTATTCAAAAATAATGAGTGAAATATTTGAACAGATGATTCATGTAGTGGATTGTATGATAGCAATATCTTTAGGAATTATATTGTTATTAGTAATTCCTGAATTGATTTACAGAATGGTAAAAGACTCACTACTGAACTGGGGATATTCACTGTGGATGACTTACCGAATAAGAAATTTTCTTTTTAAAGACACTAACTGCATAGAAAATACCAGTAGAAAGACAAGGATAATTAAAATCTCTGTTATAGACGTTAGAAAAAAAAGTATTGTTTATCTTGTAAAATTACGGAATGATATAAAATTTCATAAAAAATTTGATGAAATGAAAGATGTCTTATATAGGGAAATAACAAATCAATTTCCTGATTATTCCTTTTCAAAATTTGAAAGATACAAGCAGTGGGAAAGTCTTGAAGGAACAAAGTTAAGATGATGGGGAAGAGAGGCTTCTGCTTGCTAAAGGCAAAGGCAGGGAGCCTCTCGGCTTAAACTATGTGAAAACCACAGGGGTTATACTACGACCCCCTGTGGAATCAATAATCAATAATAATTTAGGAGTTGAATGATGGACAAGAAAAAAGAACAGAGAAGTAATAAATGGGCATTTATATTTTATAAAGATAGTGCTCCAACGGATTATTTAAGGGTGTTAGATGAATTGCATGTACCATATATTTTAAGTCCATGGCATAACCAAGATATGAATAGTGAAACAGGGGAAATCAAAAAATCTCACAAACATGGAGCATTTTTCTTCGAATCTCTAAAAAGCTATTCTCAGGTATCGACTTTGGTGACGGGATGTCTTAATGCACCAAAGCATGTTGAAATAGTTTTATCACCGAAGGGCATGTATGATTATTTTACACATGCAGAAAATCCTGATAAAACGCCATATCGAATAGAAGATATTGAATGTGGATGCGGATTTGAACTTGAAAAATTTTTAGTAGAAAATAATACAAGTGAATTTTTGTCAAATGTGATTGATATTATAGAAACAGAGAATTTTTTTGAGTTTGAAGAGCTAGTAATGTATGCGAGAAATAATAACTATATGTTATTGGAATTAATAGTTTCTAAGGCATATTTTTTTACGAAGCTATTAGATTCAAGACGATATGGTTCGGAGAAAAAAATCACTAAAAAAGAGATACAAGAGAAAAGTGATGCATAAGGTAGAGGAGTGTTTTAAATGAAAAAAGATGTACCTATATGGGAAAAGGCAAATCTCACAATAGAAGAGGCTGCCGAATTTTCAAATATCGGACAGAATAAAATATCAGCATTGCTCAAGTCACCAAGATGCCCGTTTGTATTATATGTCGGAAAAAAGAAATTGGTGAAAAGAAAGGAATTTGAGCGATTCATTGAAAACAGTATTGAATTATAAAAAATAGCTGATTCACATTGAATTTGAAGCTCCATTGTGGTAATCTATAAATTGCTATATTGGAGCTTCTTTTATTGGAAGGAGCTAGAATAATGGGTAAAGATTTAAGAGGAAAGGAGCTTGGTGAAGGGATTTATCAACAGACTAATGGAACATATTGTGCAAGGTTTGTGGATAGATTCGGAAAGCGAAAATCAAAACGCTCTAAGAAGTTGCAGGAGGTAAGACAATGGCTTGCGGATGCAACATATATAAATGAACATAGTGATATAGAACAGGCTACTAATATGATGGTAGATGCTTGGTTTGAATACTGGATTGATGTGAAAAGAAAAACGGTTCGCCCTAATACTGTTAGAAATTATACAGAACGTTATTACAGAAATATACAGAATGTGATAGGGAAAAAGTTATTAACAGAGGTTAAACCGATTCATTGCCAAAAAATTTTTACAGATATGGCGGATGAAGGGTATAGAACTTCTACAATATATCAGACACGGATTGCACTTTTTAATATGCTTGAATTTGCAAAAGAAAATGATGTGATTTTGAGCAATCCTTGTAAGAAATCAGTAAAAAGTGATATGGGTAAACCTTCACAGAAAAAGGAAGCTCTTACACTTGATATACAGAAGAAGTTCTTGAATCAGGCGAAGGGACAGAGTTATGAAAATCAATATAGGTTCATATTACAAACCGGGCTTCGTACAGGTGAGTTAGTGGGGCTTAAATGGGAAGATGTTGATTTTAAAAGTAAGACAGTAAAAATTCAACGGTCAATGGAATATAGACATAGTGTTGGTGAATGGAGAGTAGGAGAACCAAAAAGTAAATCAGGTTATCGTACCATTCCGTTAACTGACGAGGCTATTAGAATACTGCTGGCACAGAAAGAAAAGAATAAAAAGATAAAAATAATTCCTATGGAATGGTCAGAATATATTTTCTTGTGTCGGAAAGGTGAACCAGTAAAGAATAGCACTTATGATACTGCCTTGTTTAAGATTTGTGAGAAAGCAGGAATCAATAAATTTTCTATGCATGTGCTAAGGCATACTTTTGCTACGAGGTGTATTGAAGGCGGTATGATGCCAAAAACTTTACAGAAAATATTGGGGCACTCAAATATAGGTATAACCATGAATTTGTATGTTCATATCACAGAAGAAGAAAAGCAAAAAGAAATTGATATGGTGGCTTGTGTATTGAATGTCGGATAAAAATACATATATTAAGATGTTTCGTGGCACTCGTTGTGGCACTCGATATGATTTAAAATAAGCTAAAGCCTATCAAATAAAGGAATTCTAAGGAGGAAAATAGAAAAATGAAATTAGGTATCGTAGGACTTCCTAATGTAGGTAAAAGTACATTATTCAATTCTTTAACAAAGGCGGGGGCAGAGTCAGCAAACTACCCTTTTTGTACCATTGATCCCAATGTAGGAATTGTAGCAGTTCCTGACGAAAGATTAAAACTTTTAGGTGACTTTTATCAGTCTAAAAAGGTAACGCCGGCTGTAATTGAATTTGTTGATATTGCCGGTCTTGTAAAGGGTGCGTCAAAGGGTGAAGGTCTGGGAAATCAGTTTTTGGCAAATATCAGAGAAGTAGATGCCATTGTACATGTTGTCAGATGCTTTGAGGATGAAAATGTAATCCATGTAGACGGATGTATTGATCCTCTTAGAGACATTGAAACCATTAACTTAGAGCTGATTTTCTCTGACTTGGAAATTCTGGAAAGAAGAATTGCAAAGACTACAAAAACAGCCAGAATGGATAAAGAAGCGGCAAAAGAGTTAGAATTTTTAAAACAGGTAAAAGTGCACTTAGAAGACGGAAAACCTGCATCTTCTATGGAGTTAGACGGGGAAGAACAGGAGCTTTACATGAAGGAATATAATCTTCTTACATGGAAACCTGTTATTTACGCAGCAAACGTTTCAGAGGATGATTTGGCAGATGACGCAGCTTCCAACGAGTATGTGGCAAAAGTAAGAGAGTACGCAAAAGAAACAGGCAGTGAAGTTTTTGCATTATGTGCAGAAATCGAACAGGAAATTTCTGAGCTGGAAGAAGATGAAAAGAAAGAATTTCTGGAAGATTTAGGTATTCAGCAGTCCGGTCTTGAAAAGTTGATTGTTGCAAGCTACCGTCTGTTAGGTCTTCTGAGCTTCTTAACAGCAGGAGAAGATGAGACAAGAGCATGGACGATTAAGGTAGGTACAAAAGCGCCTCAGGCAGCGGGAAAAATCCATACAGACTTTGAAAGGGGATTTATCAAGGCAGAGGTTGTAAATTATCAGGACTTATTAGATTGCGGCTCTTATGCAGGGGCAAGAGAAAAAGGTCTTGTGCGCATGGAAGGAAAAGAATATGTAGTACAGGACGGAGATGTAATCTTATTCCGTTTCAATGTATAAAAAAGACAGAATGACAAAGGCTAAATAAAAAATACCGAGGTGAATGAATGACAGAGCTTGAACTGAAAGAAGAAATTGAGAAAACAAGAAACGTTTTAAATATGGCAGTAGGAGAGAGATGGGGCTCAGGAAAGGTTTTGGATATCAGCAGAAATCTGGACTGCCTGATAGAAAAGTATATGGAAATACGCAATCAGAAAATGGTTGCGGGACAGTAAAAAAGACTTGTAAAAACAGAAAATTCATCTATAATTAGTGTTGTAGAAATACTACATTTTATCTTCGGATGAGTATACTCCTAATGTTTTAACATCAGTTCGGGTTAAAATGGATGAAATAGGGAGAAAGGAACAAAATTATATGATGAAGAAAGAGATGGGATGCAGGGAAAGACTCATAGATAAAAGAGATGGAGAACATACCAAGAAAACAGAGCGAAAAATAGCGGCGTATTTATTGGGAAACTTTGATAAAAGTCTTCATAGTACACTGTTGGAGCTGGCAGATGAGATTGGCGTCAGTGATGCTTCTATTGTTCGCTTTTGTAAAAGTATTGGTTATACAGGGTTTCAGGAGTATAAAATTAATGCAGCAATGCAATGTGTGCCGGAGCCTAGATTGTACAATCCTTCCTTGTCTGTGGATGATAGTCCGGCGGAGCTTTGCAATAAAATATTTGCAATAGAGAGTTCAGCGCTGGAACAGACAAAGCAGGAACTTGATATTAAAGTTATGAATGAAGTTGCTGATTTACTGATAAATGCGAAGAGAATAAACTTGGTAGGAACAGGCGGAAGTGCTATATCTGCCAGAGATTTTCAGCATAAGCTATTAAAAATCGGTGTGAGAGCAGAACTTCAAGAGGATAAAGACTTACAGCTGATGTCAGCATCACTTTTGACAGAGAATGATGTATTGTTTGCTATTTCTCATTCAGGCAGTAATTTGCATGTAGCGGAAACTATAGATTTGGCAAAAAAGCAAAATGCCAAAGTTGTTACCTTGACAATGAAAAGCAAAAACGTTGTGGTGGAAAAAGCAGATTATCCTTTGTATGTAGTCAGCGAAAAGACTATTTTTGAGTCTGAGTCTTTTAGTGCCAGATTAGCGCAGTTGGCAATGTTAGATTGCCTGGTTGCATTAATGGCGTTTAAAAACTTTGATGGCTCTCTGGAAGCAATGAAAGCAACACGTCTTGCAACATCGGTAAATAAAGAATAAGTAATATAAAAAGTATTAA
>UMET01014494.1_pt1 | contig 11224 bp, 13 predicted proteins | sample 1964821 | NCBI WGS metagenome assembly UMET01 (sample SAMEA4836027, study PRJEB28245) | human gut metagenome | biome: gut microbiome; material: fecal sample | place: Denmark | collected 2008
TTTTCGCCTAATTTATACTTGACTTTTCATAGCTGGTCTCCTGCAATGTGTTTCAAATAAAATGATATTAATATAGCATACCATAGAAAACGAAAAAAATAAAGAAAAAGATATTGACACGAAACAAAAGATACTGTAATATAGAAACACAACATACAGAAACAAATGTTGCGATACAGAAACAAACAATGTGGAAAGGAGTAAACAAGATGAATGAGAAGATTTATTACAATGCAGAAGATATAGCAGCAATGCTTGGTATAAGCATGGGCAAGGCATACAAGATTTTAAGAGAGATGAATCAGGAGTTATCCTCAAAAGGTTTTCTTACCATAGCAGGAAAAATCCCGGTAGCTTATTTTAAAGAAAAATGGTACGGAGGGGCAAAGGAGGTATGTGCTTGTGAGTTGTAGTGCAAAAAAAGACCCGAACGGGACATGGCGAATACAGTATCGCTGGACAGATTGGACTGGAACGAAGAAGAAGTCACAAAAAAGAGGATTTAAGACAAAGAAAGAGGCAGAGGAATGGTATTCACATTTTATGCTGCAACAATCCTCTAACCCCAATATGACATTAAATGATTTTTGGGAAATTTATAAAACGGATATGGAGAAAAGACTACGTAAAACTACCATGAAACAAAAAATCTATGTAATGAATGACAAGGTACTTCCCTATTTCGGAAATACCCCAATAAATGAAATAACTGCACCAATGATACGAAAATGGCAGGGAGAAATGCTGCAAAAAGGGTTCAAACCTACATATTTGAAAACAATCAATAATCAGCTTAACAAAATGTGTAAATAAAATCAGTTTAGAAGAATTAAAAGAAACAGAAAAAGAATTGAATCTCGAGAGCGTTATAACAGATAATATGTATAACAAACTAAAAAATAGAATAATTAACCAATGATTCCAAAAAGATTTTGTTATTTGATTTTTTTTGCAGATAATAGAATGGCAACATATTGGCAACAAAAAATCAGCAAGTCAAAATAATATGTATAAATGAAGTGAAAAGTAGGCATAAAAAGCACAAAAACTAAGCAAAAATGTTTAAAAACATCTTTGAACTTGCCGAGTTTGAATAACGTCCTAAGTTCCGGGAACCATGTATTTATGCGGGTTCCCGGGCTTTTTTATGCCTCCGTGACATTGCTGTGACATTATAACGTGTAGAGCCATTGTAGAGCCAGCCTGGGAACCGCCGGTTGATTATCAGGAAATTTCCTGCTATAATGCTCTCATGAGCACCGTGTACAGGGTGGCAGCCTCCCATCTTACAAGAGAGGGGAGGTGATGTAGTATGGGAACTTATGAAATTTTAAGTCTGCTCTTTTTGGGCGGCTCGTTCCTTATCGCATTACTGACCTACATAGACAGGCATAACAAGAAATAAAAAATGCCTACCCTGTCAGCCAACAGGATAGGCGCGTCCTCATGTAGGACGTAAATTGACTCGTAGGCTTCCACCTTGTGGGCGGTTGCTCTTTTATATGCTTATTATACATTATATTTTTAGATTTTGCAAGGCTCAGAGAAATTTCATCGGCAGGCCTCGGCTGGCAAGACAATAGACCATGCCGCAGATTTCCAGGTATCCGGCCTGGAAGCATTGTTATAGTAAGGAATGGAGGATTACCCAATGAATATACAAATCTTCGGAACAAAAAAATGCTTTGACACAAAGAAAGCCGAACGCTACTTCAAAGAGCGGAACATCAAATACCAATTAATCGACTTAAAAGAAAAAGGCATGAGTAAGGGGGAATACACAAGTGTGAAGCAGGCCGTGGGCGGTCTGGATGTTATGTTGAATGATGATTGCAAAGATAAGGACGCACTGGCATTAATCAAGTACATTGCTGCTGAAGACCGGGATGAGAAAGTCCTGGAAAACCAGAAAGTCTTGAAGTCGCCCATTGTCAGAAATGGTAAGAAGGCTACAATTGGTTATCAGCCCGAAGTATGGAAGACATGGGATTAAACCGGATTAAATTATATGAATCTAACTCGACTTAACTTATCCCATTGCAACTTACTCAATGCAACTTACCCAATGCATTTTATTCAATGCAACTTACTCAATACAATTTACCCCAATGCTGCGAAAATTACCCCAACCAAGCTCAACTCAACCAAGCTCAACTCAACCAAGCTCAACTCAACCAAGCCAAACTCAACCAAGCCAAACTCAACAAAACCAAACTTAACCCAAGCCAACTCAACCCAACTAACCCCAACCCAACCACAAGCACCACCTGCCCACAATCATAAGAATAAAAAAGGGGGTCAATCCCATGGAAACACTCCGCGTAGCTGTCTGCGATGATGACAGGGTATACCTGGAGCAGATCAAAGAGGAAATAAAAGAGTATATCGGCAGTATGCCGGGAACCGTAGACATGCAGGTAAGCCTTTTTACCGATGGACGCAGGTTATATGAAGCAGGGCAGCAGCAGCCCTTTGACCTGGTGTTTCTGGATATTGAGATGCCGGAGAGGGATGGGTTCTGGCTGGCAGAGCAGCTGGGCATTAGCTGTCCGGAGACCCGGCTTATATTTGTTTCCAGTCATGAGAGCTGGGTGTTTGATGCCCACGAATATATGCCCCTGTGGTTTGTGAGGAAGGGACTTTTGAAACGGGATATGGGCCGGGCGCTGCAGAAGTATTTTCAGGTGACGGCCCGCAGGAAAATCAGTTATAAAATTCAGGGGGGCTTTGGCGCAGGCGAGGTGCTTCTGCGGGATATCATGTACATAGAGTGTAATGGCCATACACTGACCTACAAAATGTCCGGCGGAGCGGAGTACTCTGTTTACGGGAGCTTAAAGCCTGTGGCGGAGGAACTGAGGGATTATGGTTTTTTACGTATTCACCGGAATTATCTGGTGAATCAGGCGTATATTTCCCAGATAGAAAAACAGGATGCTGTTCTTAAAAACGGGGCAGTTATTCCTATGGGAAGGGACAGAAAAAAAGGCGTAAGGGAGATGATGATGGAGTATGGGAGAAAGCACGGCAGCCGCTTATGTGATTGATGTATTGTCCACCCTCGTGGCAATGGAATATATGGACCATGGTTTTGATAAGAAATATTCCGGTGCTGCCCGAATCATGCTGTTTGTAGGCGGATGCCTTGCCTATTACGGAATCATGGTCCTGCTCAACCGTTATATTGTCTTTGAAGGATTCCTGGGAATCAGCTATGGCGTGGTATTGACAGCATATGGCTTGATTGCCCTGAATGGGAAGGCGCAAAAGGTCATTGTCCACAGTCTTTTGTGGATTCTGATAGCCATCAGCAGTTCTTATATGATCTATGGGACATTGGGGATTATTACAGGCAGAAGTCTTAATACACTGATGATCATGGACCGGGACGCGGTGGTATTTCCCATACTGGCAGGATGTGCCCTTAAATTTTCCATGGGCCGGGCAGCTCTGGCACTGTACGGACGGAAAAAGGGACCGGTCCAGGCTGAGGATGGAATGCTGGCAGGAACATTTTTCTGCATGTTTATTCTGATTATGGGAATGTTTCTTATGGAGGAAGGCAGACTGGACCAGAGAGGGAGATATGTTCTGGCTCTTTGTATGTTAATGGGAATTTTTGGGGTGATTGTTTTTATAGGAGGCTTTTACCACAGGCTGGAGCGGTACCGGAGGGAAGAACGCGAGGCGGAATTCAGAAGAGAAACCAAGTGCCAGCAGGAGGAACAGATTCGGGATTTATACAGAATGGGCCGGGAGGTAAACCGCCTGCGCCATGATATGAAGGGGCGCCTTAATGTGTTGTACCGCCTGGTGGCAAAGGAACGGTACGCAGAGGCGGCCGAATATATTGAACGCATGGGAGCAGACCTGGGAAACTATCCTGAACTGCCCCAGGATACAGGCAATGAGGGATTAAATGCAGCCCTGATTAAAGCGGTTCAGGAGTGCAGGGAAAAGGAAATCCGGTTCCGGTATGTGGTTATGGGAAGGCCGGACAGGATTGACAGCATGGACATGGGCACCCTTTTGTATAATCTGCTTTCTAATGGAATCGAAGCCTGCATGGCGGTTGAGACAGAACGTGAACTGGAGCTGGTGGTGAGGGAAGAGGACGGAACAACCGAGATTTTCATGGAAAATACCATATCAGGGTCTGTGATGAAGAATAATCCCAATCTTGAAAGCAGAAAACTGGATAAGAGGTATCATGGGTTTGGAATGGAGAGCATACGGGGGATTATTGGAAAATATCAAGGACATTACAGTTACAGGGAAGAATCAGGACGGTTCATTCAGGAAATTGATTTGCGAGATGGCTGAATGATACCGTCTTGCTTTTTGTGCCGAAATAGTACGGCTTATGCTGTACCAATTGTTTTTTTACGATTCATACGTATAATAAAACTGGAAAGAATGACTGAAACATTTCTGCATTCTATCACGGAAATGCCATTGTTACAAAAGAGGAGGAAACAGTATATGACAGCCCAGAACAAAGAAACATACTTAGAGAGTATGAACGAGGAGTACAAGCAAAAGCATTATCCGGAAGGATCTGTGTTTAAGGCTCATAAAAAGGCCATGAAGGGAGTCAATGCGGGCCTGGGCCTGTTTTTTATGGGAGCCTTTCTGGCGGGCAGTATAGCCGGCCTGGTCTGGTCCGTAAACAGAACCCTGGAAATCATCCGGGATAAAGAGGAAAATATGCTGGGAGTGGGAATCGGGATTTCGGTTTTCTTTCTTTTGCTGGTGGCGGTATTCGGAGTAGCTGTTTTTTTTATAACCAAAGATATTAGAAAGACTGTGGATGATTGGATTCGCGTTGCTGCCAAGGCCGGCGGATTAGAGGAACAGGAGATACGGGAATTTGACAAACAGGCCATGGGTTCGGACAGCCTGATCCTGAATCACCTTGGAAAGCTGAAATCCTTTACCACCGGACAGAAGAGGGGAATTCTGACCAGGGATTATATCTGTCTTTACGGCGGCAACATGCCATGCGTATTGAAACTCAGCCGGCTTACACAAGCGTACATCAAGGATAATACATACTATGTGAAAGTCGGAAAAACCAGAAAGCAGGCTCATTACCTGACCATCCATCTGATGACTGAGGATAAAAAAACCGCATGGGCCGAGACATCACGGGAAGCTGCCAGGGCGCTTCAGGAGGAATTGGAGAGCCGGTGTCCCGGAATTGACACTGCCGGCGGATCGGTACTGCCGGGATAACAATGAGGGGGATATGGTATGGGAAGCGACAATACAAACAGGAGAACGGTGGAAACAGAATTCAAAAAGGCCATGGTGCGCGTCAATGTGCCTGTAGGTCTGTTGGTAACTGCCTTTGGGATTGGCCTGATGGTACTGGTAGGCAGCTATCTGATAAAGTATGTTCGGGGTGCAGTTCCGCTCCGTGAGGTATACGGGACAGAGCAGGCCGGGGATGAATATGTAAGCTTTGATATAAACTATGTGCTGGATGCCTTCATGGAAAGCTACCGTACCCGCAGCGGGGTGCGCACCAAGAGCAGTATATATTATCTGGTGCTGGATGAGGAGGCGGGAGCTGTTCCTGTGCGTATTTCCGGTAAAATGGAGGCGGAAATGGACCGGATTATGGACGAAACCTGGGATTATTTAAAGGGTGTGCGTTCCGAGCCGCCTCAGGGAATGCACGTGGAAGGCACCCTGAAGAAACTGAAGGGTGATGGCAAAAAATACTATGACAGGGCGGTCCGGAGTTTTGACCTGGAGACGGAAACGGAGAGTTATTATTTTTGGGCAGGCATGCTGGATAACCAGACACCCTCCAGTGCCATGGGAACCACCGGCCTCGGGGCCGTTATCGCGCTCCTTGGGCTATTTATCCTGTCCTCCATGCTTAAAAAACATCATGTCGCAGCAGTACAGACGTTTCTGGACAGCCATAAAACCATAAACAGAGAAAGGCTGGATGAAGATTTCCGGAATGCCCGGAAGATAAGCGGCACATTCTGGATTGGTGAGGATCTTACATATGGAATCGTGGGTAAGCCAGTGATTCTGGTGAACCAGGAACTTAAAAAGGTTCGGTTCCAGGTAAAAAAGGTAGGGCGAGGCACCAGTACGGAGCTGGTGTGCGTGATGGCGGATGGAAAGGAATACGAATTTACGATGAACCGGAAAGACGCGGATGAGGCCATAGCTCTTTATCACGCAAAATTTCCAGCTCTTAAAATGGCTTCCAGCCTCAAGGGAAAGCTTATGGTGCCAGAGGATGGGGATACAGAAAGCAATTAAAGTCAATGAAATAAAATAGAAAAGCAGGGTATAAAAATCCTGCATAAGAAGTAAATTATGAGAACAAACACCGGGAGGTACGGACTTGGAGCCGTTATTTCCCGGTGTTTGTTTGTATTTTGCCTGTCCTGCCAAAACCGCAGGCACAGGCTTATGGTCCGGTTTATCTGCCGGTCCGCATCATCTCAAGTTCAACAATATTCCCAAATCCGGTATCCTGCGTAAATGTATTACCGGTAAGCTTAAACCCCATATGCTCATAAAAACCAATTGCGGGGTTATTGCCCCGGAGGACATATAATACGGCTTCTTTATGGGGCATCATACTCAGGGATTTTTCCATAAGAGCTCTGCCTATGCCGTGGCCTTGATACTTTTTTAGTACATAAAGGGCATTTATTTCAGACATGCTTGTTTTTCGTGTATATTCCCTTGCATCCGGTGAATACCATATGAAGCCCGCTACTGTTTCGTCCACAAGGGCCACATAGGTGTCCTGAGGATGCTTCAGCGTGGACTCATAACAAGACTCAAGTTTTCTGTTATCAAGAAATTCATCCGGCATTAATCCCCTGTATGTTTCGGACCATGCTGTGTATTGGACATGTGCTTTGCCATTATAGTGTTTTTCTGTCATTTCTGTAATTGTATAAATCATTTACCCACCTGCTATGGATTGATATATAGAGAAGCTGCGGCAGCCTGTTGCTGCTTAATGGCATTATTATATCGCAAGATGATGAATCCGTCCATCAAGGGCAAGAAAATCCATCTGTCTATTGGATACCCTTCTGGATATTTTACTATGCTCACTGGTTGGAGCTCTCTCAGGAAGATTGGAGCAGGATATATGGCGCCCGGCCTTTTGACGTCCTGGCTGTTCCGTGTTACAATGACATAAAAAAGCACGGGGGATACCATATGAAATACCATTGGAATGATCACAGCAAGGATGACCCGGATGCCGGTGTATCCGCCGGGAAGTCCCATCCGGTTGAAATCCTTACCATGGAAGAGTTTCGGACCGCCTGCCCGGATATTTACCGGAGAATATTTTCCGGCAGCGGTCTGAACCATATACGGTTCTGCAAGGCAGATGTGTTTAGAGCAGCGGTGGCAGGCACATTTGCCATTCCTTCCAAGGAGGACCCGTCAAAGGAAAAACAGGTATTCGGCTATTGCCTTACCGGGGAAAAGCTGATCTTTATGGATGACAGCGGTTATGTAAGGGAGCTTTTGGATGAGATGCAGGATTACCAGATGACAGATGTAACATCTCCTTCCCTGCAGCTTTTTGATGTGATGGAATATCTGCTGAAGGAGGATGTGATTTTTCTCCAGCAGTATGAGGACAGCCTGACACATCTGGAGGAAGGACTGCTTAAGAGGGAGTCAGAGGAATTTGACGTGAAAATCCTGGCAGCCAGGAAGGATTTGTCCGCATTGAGCGTTTACTATGAACAGCTCTCCGACATGGGGGAAACCCTGCAGCAGGATGCGGCCGAGAGAGGGAATGAAAGGGACAGCCTGTTGTTTGGCCTATTTTCCGATAAGGCGGGGCGCCTTTATTCCACGGTGCAGATGATGAAGGAGTATTCCATGCAGCTGCGAGAAATGCATCAGACCCAGGTGGACATACGCCAGAATGAAATCATGAAATTCCTCACCATTGTGACCACTGTATTCATGCCCCTTTCCCTGATTGCGGGATGGTACGGCATGAATTTTGTCAATATGCCGGAGCTGGGCTTTCCCTATGGCTACGCAGTGATTTGCATTCTCTGTCTGCTGATTGTGGCAGTGGAAATATGGTTCTTTAAGAGGAAAAAGTGGTTTTAGGACAGGGGATTTTGGAGCGGGGAATAAGGCAGGAGGAAAATACATGAACCGGATTCACATGGAGCTGGTACAAACCATATATGATTACGGGGAATACTACTGGATGATTGACGGCAGACCCATTGTCAGATATCTGAATGAGGCGGTAAGTGCAGGGGCATGTCCCAGGCTGGAAGTATTCGGCTCCCTGGAAGGACTTCTGCCCGCGTGGACAGGTGAGCTGGTGTGGAAGGCTGAAAACCGTTTTATCTGGGAGCTGGTGGATTCATCCAAGGATTTGAATGTGCCTGTACTTGTGTGCGAGGATGACTGCGATTTGAGCTGCATTGTCATAATGGCGAAAATCAGGAAGGAACCGGATACTGTATACTGGGACAGTCTGGGGGTGCTGAGTTTGGAAAACCAGGATTTCCGGATGGAGAAGCAGTCAGGTATCCTGTGCCTGGAAGCATATACGGACCAGGACTGGGAGGAATATGGGGATAACATAGCATGTGAGCAATTTGACAGTCCTGAATACAGGAAATGGGTGTCGGAACATTGGGATGAAGAGCTGATTCGCAGGAGGCGAAACTATACGAAGCCCTATATGCAGAGGGAGGAGAATATCACCTGGATATGCTCTCCCTTGTGGCAGTTTGAACGGAAGGAATATGAACGCATGGTGGAGGATTACCGGAAGGTATATGAGGACAGGATGGGAAGGGATTGAGCCCTGGAGCAGAACGGTTCTGTTTTTGGGGTTGGAGTTGGCCTGTGTTTTTTGCGGTTTTAATGTTGTGCGGCGTATGAGGATGGATGGGGGTGGGGGCAAGAATCTGTTAAATTCACGTATATTAAAAATCCGCTAAGATTCCGTGTATACCGTTGACAACCCGCTGCCCATCCCGTATAATGCTGCATAATACAGAGGTATCTGCATTCACACAATGATTTCAATATAACTTTAACATAACTATGTAAAGACAACTATTTTAGTGATTGGCAAGAGGAGCTTGGAATAAGGATGGACGACGCTGACAGCGGCGGAAGCCAGGATTGTGATTATAACAATATAGGATTATGCACCGGCAGATTCAAGGCATAACCTGCATCTTTCATAAGAATGCGGGCTATGTCTTTTTGCGTTGCCGTACCGTTCATTTTATCCGGCTCATGGCATAAAAACAGTAATGACGCAAAGCGGAGGGACACACATATGTATTACGGAAAAGACGGATACTGGAAGAAAGTGCAGGAATACCTGCCGGAAGAAAACCGGCTGACCGGGGGGTGGCGGCCGGATGAGTATTTTGTGGGAATAGGCAGGTTTGGCATACATATAGACCACTACAGGGTAAAGGAACCAAAAGCGCGGGTTATACTGTTTCACGGTGTGGGGGGAAACGGAAGGCTTCTATCTTTGATAGCAGTGCCCCTCATGAAGCAGGGTTACGAGGTAATCTGTCCGGACCTTCCCCTCTATGGAATGACTGAGTATTACGGAAAAGGTGGTATACCAGGATTGGGTGGACTGCGCGGCTGAGATAGTCATGTACTATCAGGCCAGGGAGATAAGGCCTACCTTTCTGTTCGGCCTCAGCGCAGGGGGAATCCTGGCATATCAGACTGCATCCGGACTGCCTGAGATTCAGGGAGTGATAGCAACCTGCCTTCTGGACCAGAGAGAGCCGTTGGTCCGGAAAAGCGTTGTGAGTTCCGGGTGGATGGCAGAACACGGCCTCAGGCTCATATCAAAGGCATCCGCATGGCTGGGCTTTATAAAAGTGCCCGTAAAGTGGGTGGGTAATATGAAGGCAATCGTAAACCATGAGGAACTGGCTGAGGTGCTGATGAGAGACAGGCGTTCTTCCGGGGCAAAGGTGCCGGTGGCATTTCTGCACACACTTTTAAATCCCCATATCCACCCGGAGCCGGAGCGCTTTAGCAGGTGTCCCGTGCTTCTGGTGCACCCGGAAAATGACAGATGGACAGATGCCAGTCTCAGCAGGATATTCTATGACAGACTGAATTGCAGCAAGGATATGAAGCTGTTAAAGGGGGCGGGCCATTTTCCAATAGAAAAGGAAGGGCTGATGCATCTGGAACAATACTGTGTGGAGTTTTTGGAAGAATGTCTGGCGCAGCGCCTTGTAAGTAACTGCCAATAGGGGAAGCTGGCTGGATTGCCATGTGGTAAATCATATCAAAAGATGGTATGATAATACTCATTGAAACAGGCTGTATTATTGTATGGGAGAATGCGCGCATGGAAGAACGGATATTGCAAATCATAAAAGGTGAGGACAGTAAGAATCCCCTGACAGATGAGGAGATAGCGTCCCGACTGCAGGTATTCAGGGAGGATGTGACCACGGTACGCCGGGAGCACCATATACCTGATTCCAGGAAGCGGAGGAAGCCGGTCATATTTGAGGACATGAAGCGGATTCTGACAGAACATCCGGACGTGTCGGACCGCGGGCTTACCAGAATGCTGGAGGAAGCCGGCTACAGGATAGGAAAATATGCCGCAGGCAGGCTGCGGGAGGAACTGTTGGAGATATGGACTCCTTTTGGCGCCTGCCAGGAGAAGGAGGGAGCCGGTCTGGCACCGGATTTAGCGAAACATACGGAATATGCAAAACATACGGAATATGCGAAACATGCGGAATATGAAGAACATGCGGAATCCGGGGCGGAGGATGAAAGGGCTAATGCGTTCAGCGCTTTTGTAGGGTTTGACGGTAGCATGAAGACTCAGATTACCCGTGCCCAGGCTGCCGTGCTGTATCCGCCCAGAGGTCTGCACTGCCTTATATACGGACCTTCTGGCGTGGGGAAAAGCTTTCTGGCGGAGCTCATGCATGAGTATGCCTGCGGTACTGAAAATTTTGGTAAGGACGCCCCCTACTTTGAGTTTAACTGTGCGGATTATGCGGATAATCCCCAGCTTCTGCTGGCCCAGCTCTTCGGATACAGCAAGGGGGCATTCACCGGCGCTTCTGACAATAAAAAGGGGGTAGTGGAGCTGTGTAATGGGGGAATTCTGTTCCTGGATGAGGTGCACAGGCTGCCCCCGGAGGGCCAGGAGATCCTTTTTTACCTGATGGATAAGGGG
>UMET01021282.1_pt1 | contig 11133 bp, 7 predicted proteins | sample 1964821 | NCBI WGS metagenome assembly UMET01 (sample SAMEA4836027, study PRJEB28245) | human gut metagenome | biome: gut microbiome; material: fecal sample | place: Denmark | collected 2008
AAAGCTGTAAAGAAAATTTTGAGAAGTCTTTACCCGTAACTACAGGTGTAGTAAGGGAAATCTATAAAAAGTAAAGAAGTAAAGAATATTTTTAAGTTAATAGTTAGAAAATATATTATAAAACAATACTTTCTGTATTATATTGTCAATTATATATTCTTGTAGGATAGATTTGTAAGAAAGTCTTTACTGCTTTACTTTTACACTTTTCCTAGTGTATATCAAGGTTTTAAGGTAAATACGGTTCTTTACCTTTTCTGTAAAAATCTTTACTGTATCAGATTTTCTAATGTACAAGCGGATTTTTGGTAAACATATTGATTTTGTATGAACGCTTATACATATTTTAAAAATCTGTCTTTGTCTGTAGAACCTGACATGCCCGTAGAAGCGGCTGGTGAGAAAGAGGATACAGAAGAGATTATCGTATCGAAAGATGCGTTAACGGTTTCTGAAACAGAAAATCCAATTGATACGTTAAACAATATCCTGTCCGATGCTTCTGATTCAGAAGAAATTACGGTATCTCAAGACGGGAATGTGATTGCACTGATTGATACAGGTGTAGGAGAGTCTGCAAATGTAATTGACCGTGTATCTGTGATTGAGGAACCAGAAGCATCAACGGAACATGGTGATGCTATGTTACAGGCAATTGTAAGTCAAAATCCAGATGCGAAAATTTTATCTATCAGAGCCATGAATAGTCATGGTTTCGGAACGATTTCTTCTCTGGTAGCGGCAATGGAATATGCAATCAGCGAGAATGTGGATATGATTAACTTGTCATTATATGCTCGTACAACACTTTCTACGTCTGTATTAAAATCAGAAATTCAGAAAGCTGTAGATGCAGGCATCACTGTTATCGGTGCTGCTGGTAATGACGGTGTAGATGTTGTGGATTATGTTCCGGGTTCTGTAGAGTTTGCTTATATCATTGGTGCTGCAAAAGAAGACGGAAGTCGTTTAGAGACTTCAAACTTTGGTGCGACCGTAGATTATAATGTAGTTGGAAAATCTACATCTGAGGCAACAGCTTTGTTTACAGGATATATTTCAAAGAATGGATTGGATAAGGTTTCTGAGGTGTTGAATCAGGGAATGATTTTCGAGACAGGATTTGGTGGCTCAGAAGAAGATACAGTAGAAGGTAATGGAGAAAAACCGGATGTAAAGCCGATTGAGGATACAGGTGAAGTTTTTCCTGTTACTATTGATGTAAAGGGGAAAGCTGAAATTATCTTTTCCAATTTAGATGGGTCTTTTGTAAAGAAAATGTCTGCAACGGATGAAGTTATTACAGAAGATGTTCCAATGACAGGGTGTCAAGTAGAAGTCTTAGCACCGATGTATACGAAATTAGATACAGTTTCTGTTACAGATAAGGAAGGAAAGAAAGTCTTGGATACTCCTGTTCCAGAAATAGAATCAGACGTTGTAGATGGAATCCGAAATATTTATTTTGTATTAGATGCTATGCAAGAAATGAATATTTATGCGGAAACATCTGTTTCAGAAAATGACGTTCCGAGATTTGATATTGTATCAGAATCTTTGTATTTGGAAAGCGTACTTTGTGATGATAATTGTTTGGAAAACCATATTCGAAAAAGAATGGAGCCTACTCTAAATAAAGTGAATGTTGTTGTGGAGAAGGGTACAAACCTTTATGATGGATTGTTGGCTATGAGTGATGAAGAAGGAATTCAGACTGCTGGTTTGAACGGTATGCCAGAAGTAGGACAGACTTATTCAGGTAGAGCTACGATTATCCGTGGTAATTATCCCAATGGAGCGAATGGCAGTGGAGCAAGTTGGAGTGTATCTTTTGGTAGTGGTATTTTACAAGATATGACCATTGATGGATTTTATTGTACTTGGCATGGTGCTGCGAATGAAGTTGCTGGTACAAGTGGTAATTATACTGCTAGATGTACATCTGTTGGAAATGGTACTGCAATGTTCACGATTGAATTTAAGAGAGATGGGTGGTATACGCCTACACCGGACCCAAGCCATCCGGGATGGTATTTTGGTTATCAGACCATTGGATTAACTGTGAAGTTGGATTTACCTAACGGTGGATTGAGTATCCAAAAGCAATCTAAGGATACCACAATTACAAATGGAAATTCGAACTACAGTTTAAAAGGTGCTGTGTATGGTATTTGGGATAACGCAAGCTGTTCAGGAAATCCGGTTACTTCAATTACCACAGATGATAAAGGTTATGCTGCTACAGGAGATACGGAACTGGGTGTTGGAACCTATTACGTCAAAGAAACGAAAGCGTCTCCGGGGTATGATTTAGACCCGAACACGTATACTTATACAGTAGTGGGTGGACAGACTTCTATTCAGAATAGGAAGACTTCCAGTGAACCACCGAAGACAGGAGAAGGAGAACTGGAAAAGAAATCAGATAATCCAGTGATGACAGATGGTAATAAATGTTACTCTCTTGCAGGAGCTGTATATGGAGTCTGGAAAAATTCAAGCTGTTCGGGTACGCCTTGGAAACGTATGACTACAGATGCAAAAGGACATGCGAAAGTGGATAAGCTACCTTTTGGAAATTACTGGGTAAAAGAAATTACGCCGTCCAAAGGATTTGAGTTGGATACCAACGTATATCCAATTAGTGTGACGGAAGCTAATCCGAAAGCGACGATTCGCTCTGTAGAGCCTGCTGGTAATGACCCTATGACAATTGAACTTACGAAGATTTGGAATGGACCAGAAACACCAACGATTCCACCGCTTGCTGGTACACAGTTCACTGTAAAATATTTCGACAATATGAATAAGAATACATCCGGAACTCCGAAAAAGACATGGGTTATCGAATTGAAGAAGATGAAAAATGGGAAGTATATGGCTACTTTACATGATAATTATCTTGTAAAAGATTTGAGTGACCCATTATATAAAGATGAAACTGGGGAACCAATTCTTCCATATGGAACCTATTCTATTGTGGAATCAAAACCAGCACCGGGCTATACTTCAAGTGGTATGTTAACTGATAAAAATGGTAATCAGGTTGGTACAACGGATAAACCATATGTAACACTTGTACAAAAAGGTAATAATGGTATTCATTTGTATGGTGGTAATGAATATACAGGAAATAACAAACCACACGATACATCTATTAAAATTCGTAAAGTAGATGAGAACGGAAGACCGTTAGCGGGTGCGAAGTTCAAATTAGTGGATAGCAAAGGTAAATTGGTATCTACGAAGACCTCTGGTTCTGATGGATATGTAACATGGGATAAGTTGTATCCGGATATTTATACGGTGACTGAGATTCAAGCTCCAAATGGAAAGAATCTGTTAGCAGAAGACATTGAGATTCATCTTCCAATGAGAATTACTGAAGAAGATATTAAGAAATACAATATCGACCGAAGTAAACTTTCTGAGTGGGATAAAGAAGAGCAATGTTATTATCTGTTCGATGTTACTTACGAAATTAGTAACCATGCAACATTTGAAGCACCGATGACAGGTGGATTTACAGATTTCATGACGTTCTTACCATTGGTTGGTGGAATGGCTGGATTTGCAGGTGTTGGAACGTTTGTGATGAAACGAAAGAGAAAGAAAAAATAATATGATTGGAGTGTAGGCTCGGCTCTTTGATGAGCTGAGCCTATATTGATATATTTGCTTTTTGTGGATGTAGTTACAAAATAATAGGAAATTCACTGGATATTTTTAGAAAATATTCGATTCTAATGAAATGGTAGGTGTGTACACTTGAATAGCATAGATGAATTATTTTATTATGGATTGCATATAATAATAAAGAAATATCTTCATTTATGAAGGTTTTTTTGCAAAAAGCAATTGACAATTGCGTGATTATTGTTTATAGTATAGTCAAAGAAAGAACATTAGTGTATGTGTACATAGGAGAGATGCCTGAAATTTTTCGAAGTAAAAGTGAAAGAGACGGCTCACTTTCTCTATTGGGGGACAATAAACTACCATAGAATAGCCTGTTTTATCAGGACGCTGTCTAATAAAAAGTGAATAATATTATAAAAAGCGTCCACTTTATGTGGGCGTTTTTATTTTACGAGGAAACTAGCATGATTACAAAAGAACAATTATTAACTTTAGATACATTACCTCATATAAAAGATATTTCTTTGAAATTATACAAAGAATTTTGTGTAGATATTTTGTTCAAGAGAAGATTCCATTACTATTTTACAGATGGAACGGATATGATTGTAGAATTTCGAGAATGGGGTGTATATCATATGCTGTCAATTCAACATATTGATTATACTATACCAAAGGACGATTTTTTTCATCGTATAGATAGTGGTTTGGAATTATCCGATTTTACAATCAATAATAGCATTAAGCAACGTTATCGTAAGGAAAAAGAGCGTATTACAATGTTTGCATGTGTTTATTCTTCGTTACGTTATGGGCGAGTGTTTTACTTACCGGAAAGATATGTTCCGAATACGAAAAACGTAAGAGTGGATTATTTAGTGCAACGTATTGTGAATGGAAAAGGCTTAAATTTAGGGATTCGTTATGAGGATGGACGATTTATTCCTTTAACGATTTTGATTTCGAAATCCAGTAATCCTGATAAATATGTGGATATTAAAAATCAAAAAGTTGTATCTCGATTATTGATTACAGATATAGAAAGTGGAGATGAAATCGAAAATATTATTTATACAGATGATTTTATCGTACATATGTCGGATTGATAGTTGTTTAAGATGGTTATGAATGAGAGGTATTCACATCTCTTTTTTAGTGATTTGGCGTTGCGAATGCAACGCCTATTTTATTTTGTAGTATTTAGGTTGTATTTCTTAAAAAAAATCCCCATACCCGGTTAGAGTAGGGGGATTAGTTGTTAAATCATGAAGCAATGGTTACTGGTGTGTAGCACCACAGCCAGAGCAGACCTGACCGTTTGGAACTTGTTCCGTCCAGGCGTCCTTAATTTTGACATGTTCAGTGCCAGTTTGGATTTTTTCGGTACTAACCTGTACTTTTTCAGTTCCAGTTTGAACTTTTTCAGTACCGACTTGGACATTACCACGATGATATCCTGTACCGCAAACATCACTTGTGTGAATCATGATGTCTTCAATAATTTCGAAGTTGGCACCACAACCATTACAGATGTAACGCTTAGCGTACACAGGCTTATCTTCGTATACAGGGCGGTCCTCATATACAGGACGGTCTTCGTATACAGGACGGTCTTCATAGACTGCATCATGAGTTACAGTTTGGTAGTTGGTCTTCCAGCTATGCTTGTGAGCAGGCTTGTCGTGACCATTGTGGTTACCATTGTTGCCACTGTTAGGCTTAGATGGTTTATTTACAGAACCATTATGGTTTCCGTTATTGCTAGAGCCACTGTTGTTGCCACTAGGCTTGTTAGGCTTAGCAGGTGTGCTAGGCTTGCTGGCAGAACTATTGTTGTTAGCGTTTCCGCTGTTGGAAGGCTTGCTTACAGAGCTGTTGCTATTAGCCTGTACAGAACCTTTGTCCTTATCGGACTTGTCTGCAACTTTGTTGTCATTTGGCTTTTCAGCCTTGTTGGAAGTCTCCTTAGAATCTTCCTTGTCTGCTGTTTTAGTAGCGTCTGTTTTATCAGCAGATTCTTCTTCGACATCCTTGTCGATAGTAGTTTCGACAGTAGAAGAGACTTCAGATTCCTTGTGTTCGTCGTGGTCAACGCTGTTGCCACAGCCTGCGAATGTAGCAGTAGTCATGATTAGTGCGATAATCATCGCAACGATTTTCTTTGTGTTCATAAGAACAACTCCTTTCAATTCGAAAATTTAGTCATTACGAATGTTCAGTAAGCTAAGTCGTGCACGACTCCTTTCTAGCTAGTCTCAATAGCTTACTTACTAATTCTCACTCATTCTCTCGCACATGCCCCAATAGGGGCATGTTTTATGGGCGTATCCGCCCTTTTTATGGTTTAGTATTTGGGTTTTTAAGGACACGGGGCGAAGCCCTGTGTCCGCTAGTATTTATTATAGTAGTATTTCAGTACATGGTCAATATATCGGGTATATATATTTAGAAAAAATCCTCATTTTTGAGAAGATTTTGTTGTATTTTTTTAGTATTTGGATTTATAAAAAAGTTCGAAGAACTTTTTCTAATTGCAAAAACTTGTTTTTGCGTTCATAGTGTAGGGGTGGGTGGGCGGATAAAAATATTTATACAGAGATGTGTAAAAAGAAAAAATAATCCTATCCGGATATGATTTTGTAAATTTACTAATAGAAAAACATATCTATAAAGGTGTATAATACAAATCAAAAAGGAGTATTTCGATTATGCAGCATCCAGAATATTTGTATCATTATACATCTGTATTAAATTTGCCATATATTATGGAAACTCGGTATTTAAAATTAACACCGAGCAATCTTGTAAAGCCAAAACGATATTGGAAAGAACCACATCCTAGTGGAACGGGCTATAACATAGTCGGAGATACGGATAATATTAAGCCTGTGGTTTGGATGACGGAAGAGGATAATGTTCAGAAAGAAGAAGCATTTCATATCGGGTATCGTCAGTCCCCAGATGACCGTACAGAGATTAAATTTGTCATTCCATACAAAGAAAAATACAAATGGTGGGTGGATTGGAAAGACAGGAATCGAATGGATAAGAAAGGCTTTCAGAGCTTTGTATCTCATGGTGAAAAATATGGTTCTTGGTGGATATCCGAAGAGATGATTCCGTTTGAGGATATCCTGATGATTGTAAATAATCATACAGGAGAAGTCATTTGGAAAAATGAAGATATGGAAGTAGAAGTGTAGGAATATAAAAAAAACCTCTCCCGAATATTCGGGAGAGGAAGAAAGTGAGATTCTTTTTGAATGTTCTTTCAAATTTGAAATTGTATGAGTTATTCGTCTGCAAACATACAAACGAAATCTGATTTCTGGATATTGCCACGAGCCATGTCTAAGAAAGTGCTCTTGACATAGCTACGCATTTCGGAGTTTGGATAATGTGCTTTTGCCCAGCTTTCGATGTGAAGTGGGGAGCTTACAGTTAGCAGCGTTAGGAGATTTTCCGTATATTTATCCAGTTTGTCTTCTGATAATGCCTCTCGATATACATCGTAAAAGGCATTTATATAACGAGCTCGGCTGAATCCTGTGTGTACACACCATTTGCTCGTTCTCATCAGGTTAAACATCCATTCAATGGATTCCATACCTGTAAGTTTCTTAGCGATTGCTCGAATAGAAGAAATGGATGTCAAAGTGCGGAAAGAGTCTTTTGTTTCTCTTGCTGCAACCGTATATCCGTATTTTACAACCAAATCACGAATTTTGGAGTCGATGTTTTCGTCTCCGCCACTATCCTTACAGCAAATCCATGCATTGTATGTATCCATAGGCTGAAGAGGAGCTTTGGCTTCGTTCTGTGTTGCAAATTCTTCTGCTTCTTCGGCTCTGGTTAAGTCCATGTGAATCTGAGCAGGAATCATGTATTCTCCCCTGTGCAGAGATTCTTTGATACGGTGTCCACCGTCAATGCAATACAGTTTTCCATTGCGATAATTTAATTCTACCAGACCGACACGTCTTGGGTCCCAGTGTGTTCTCAGTTTACCCGGACATGCGAAGTGTCTGTTTAATGTCTGATAACCTAAATCCAGATAGACACATCTAAGGTCAATTTTACACACCATGACACCTCCGATGTCGAACGGGGCAGAAGAATTGATGATATTCTGTGTGAGTAACTGGATGTCTCTTTCACTTAATAAATCCTGAGCTGGTGTATTGGTTTCGTTTGAGATAAGGTAGTCATCTCCATTGATGTATTTTGCATAAATTTTGTTTAAGCTTTGTTTTTTACCCATTTTGTTTTTTCATCCTTTCTTGTATGAGATATTTATTTTTAAAGAATATTTTTCAAAAAGTATCTCGGAGAAAGTTTGATGTAGGTCGCACAGACAAATTTGTAAAGAAAGTTAAGATAAAAAATAATCCCTATCCGGAATCAGGATAGGGATGGAAACGTATTTTAGAATAAAAATTATAGGATTAAAAAAAAGAAAAAGCCTCGAAAACTTTTGATTTTCTGGGCTTTTTTAAGAGGCACAGACCGGATTTGAACCGGTGAATAATGGTGTTGCAGACCATTGCCTTACCACTTGGCTACTGTGCCATTCTTTATTTATTATAGATGCAAAATAAAACAAAAAAGTAGTTATAATCTGCTACCCATAACTTTATCTGCGAATACAGAATATTTCAAAACAATATTCGTTAAGACTTAAAAGCAGAATTGGCATTGGATACATTTCTTGATGCTATTTCAAAACAATATTTGTTAAGACTCATCTCTTGATGTTAGGGGCACCCTTCCCCCTAATGGACAGAATTATATTTCTTCGCACATGCACAGCTTCCCATAGCTTTTTCTTAACTTTGTTAAGAATCGACAGTACCACAATCAAATATTCCGTTTATCCTACACTGATTGCCGTAGGCTCCGTTTACCCTACGCTGGACTGTATGTTTGCGACTACTTTTTATTTTACATAAATTATCCCGCTTGGTTCATCGTTTCGGATGAACTTTTTTAAGATTTATTTTTTGTAGTATTTATGAAATAAAAATTAAATCAATCGAATCTCACCTACTTCCTGTAGGACTTGGCAGCCTGTTTACAAGCTTGTGGACGCCCTCGGTTTCCACATCGGTGAGATTTGATTGATTTTTCAAGAATATTCTTCCTACTTCAAATCCTAATGACATCTGGCAACACGATTTTATCGTGTTCGCTGGACAGCCGCCTTGCCAGCGTCAGAAGACTATTCTTCAAATTTTGTATATATACATGTTATATCTCGTCTGGTTCATCGTTTCGGATGAACCTTTTTATTATTTGTTGGTTGTATTATTTTTTAAGAAATCGAAGATGTCTGTTTTGTTGGATATTTCTGGTGAGATAAGGATTTCATATAGTAATTTTCCTGTTTTTCTTTTGGTTGTGTTGTCAAAGTTGTTGTAATCATGGTCTGTAATGCTTGTATTTTTGGCTAAGTGGATATGATTTCGTAAATCTTTGATTTCGGTAAGTGTTTCTAGTATTTGTGTGTTGGAATTTTCTTGGAGCATATATCGTTTCTCAATTGCTTCAATAATGTCTTTAAACATAAGAGTTCTTGATGTTTTCCAACCTTTTCGATGTGTCAGATTCAATAAAAGACCTTCTATGATAGAAGCGGCAGTGATAATATAGGTTTTACAGAGCATACTGGTCAAGACACTAGATAATTCTAATTCTTGTAATTCTTTTTCAAGAAATTCAATGTATTGCATATTGTATGCAATATTATTTAGAAGGGCAATGTCTTTTTCGTCTGTAGTGTTTATTTTAAACGCATTTTTGTAATATTCTACAGGAGTGGGATACCATGTGTTTTCCCAACTTCTTTTTGGTGGTTGTTTTATTAAGGTAAAAAGTGAGAATTGGTCTGTTAAGCCTTTTTGATAGGTTGTTTTAGATTGTGTTTCTGTTTTCATAATAAGTTTCTCCTTTGTGTATTTGCTGTATGGTTATATTTTAGATATATTTGTTTGTTGTATCAAGTTGTATTTTTCGTAGTATTTATTTTTCTGAAAAAATATCTCCTACCCGTGGGTAAAACGAGTAGGAGAGTCGGATGATTTTATCTTACATATTGTTATTGAGTCACATGGCATCTGTCACATTCTTTATGAGCAGGAACATCTACAATCCATGTTTTCTTTTCTACAGGAACGGTATCACGCCTGTATCCGGTACCACAAACCTCACTTGTGTGAATCATGATATCTTCGATGTTTTCAAATGATGCGTTACATCCGTTGCATACATATCTCTTTTCATATACTGTTGTAATATCCCAGTGACCTTTCTCAGCGACATTTATCCAGTTATGTCCGAGAGCCGGAATCACGGTATCTTCGTGATGGTCACAACGTGTACAATGTTTGCTTGTAAGACCATTTGTCAAGCAAGTTGGAAGAGTGCTTTCTCCGTCAACCATATTATGACCCAAAGCATCTGTGTATTTGATTTCTTCAAAATCACAGTTAGAACATGTCACTTTTGTTTCACCTTTCTCTGTACAAGTAGGAGCTTTGATAACTTCTTCTTTCAAATCATGTCCCAAAGCATCTGTTTCTTTGATTTCTTCGAAATCACATTTTGTACAGAATACTCTTACCTGACCTTTTTCTGTACAAGTAGCTGGTTTCACAACCTCTTCTTTGAGGTCATGTCCAGTTGCTTTTACAACTTCTGTCTTTGTATGAGATGGGTCATTCTGACAAGTGAATGTCTTTACACCGTCTGTAGTACATGTCGGAGGAGTTGTGATTTCGCCATCGTTCCATGCATGTCCTTTTGCCGGAATCTCTACGATTTCTTCGTAAGTACATCCTCCACGAGTACATGTGACTTTCTTAGAACCAGTTGTTTCACAAGTGGCTGGTGTAATGATTTCTTCTTTTAAGTCATGACCGAGAGCATCGACTTCCTGAGTTTCTGTCTTATTACAGTTCTCATGGATACATTTACGAGTCTCAAGACCTTTTTCTGTACAAGTTGGTTTGTCATCCTCGCTTGCGTAGAACCAGTCTCCGAATTCATGTCCAATGGCTGGAATGGATTCGATATAGGAGTTTGTACAGCCTTCACGAGTACATGTGAATGTCATGACACCTTCGTTTTCACAAGTCGGTTCTGTGGTAACAACACCGTTATCGTATGCGTGACCGAGAGCTTTTACAGGTCTTGTGTCTGTCTTATCGCAACGAGTACATTTCGCTGTCTCTGTACCTTCTTCAGTACATGTTGGTTCTTTTGTGATTTCGTATTCTACGAACTCATGACCGAGAGCTTTGATAACTCTTGTTTCTGTTTCGTTACAGTCTGCACAAGTTCTTGTTTCCTGACCTTCTGTTTCGCAAGTAGCAGGAGTTGTGACTTCCCAGTCTCCGAAGGTATGACCTGTAGCCGGAATCACTTCGGATTCTACTTCGTTACAGCCGTCATTCTGACAGTGACGTGTTTTCAGACCATCTTCGGTACAAGTTGCAT
>UMET01004398.1_pt1 | contig 11088 bp, 9 predicted proteins | sample 1964821 | NCBI WGS metagenome assembly UMET01 (sample SAMEA4836027, study PRJEB28245) | human gut metagenome | biome: gut microbiome; material: fecal sample | place: Denmark | collected 2008
CTCGGACTGGAACACCGCTATCACACGCTGATGCAGGTGTTCCAGCAACACAACGAGGACTATGCCAAGCAGGTGGAAGCAGGCATGAAAGCCAAAGGCACGCTTTTGAAGTACAAGACCGTTTACAAGCACCTGCAAGAGTTTCTCAACATCCGTTACCACGTGAAGGACATCGCGTTGAAAGAGCTTACCTCCGCTTTCATTTCCGACTTCGAGATGTTTCTGCGCACGGACAAACACTGCTGCACCAATACCGTGTGGCTGTATGTATGCCCACTTCGGACGATGGTGTTTATCGCCATCAACAACGAATGGCTCACACGCGACCCGTTCAGGGAGTATGAAATCAAGAAGGAGGAAACGACACGCAGTTTCCTGACCAAAGACGAAATCCGCCTGCTGATGGAAGGTAAACTGAAGAACGCCAAACAGGAACTATACCGCGACCTCTACCTGTTCTGCGCCTTCACGGGCTTGTCATTCGCCGATATGCGCAATTTGACGGAAGAGAACATCCGCACCTACTTCGATGAACACGAGTGGATAAACATCAACCGCCAGAAGACGGGCGTGGTGTCTAACATCCGCCTGCTTGACATTGCGAAACAAATCATCGACAAATACCGCGGGCTGTGCGAAAACGGCAGGATTTTCCCTGTTCCCCACTACAACACGTGCCTTGCCGGAATCCGTGCCGTCGCCAAGCGTTGCGGCATCACCAAGCATATCACGTGGCATCAGAGCCGCCATACGGCAGCCACGACGGTGTTCCTCTCCAACGGTGTACCCATCGAAACAGTCAGTTCCATGCTGGGACACAAGAGTATAAAGACAACGCAGATATACGCGAAGATAACCAAAGAGAAGCTCAACCAAGACATGGAGAACCTTGCCGCAAGATTGAACCAAATAGAGGAATTTGCAGGATGTACCATCTAAAACAGAGACGCCATGAAACGTGACATAATCATTATAGAGGACAAGACGGTCAGCGTAACCGGTAACGAGGTATGGATGACCGCCGGGGAAATCGCCGAAGAGTTCCATGCCACCGTCCCGGCAGTGAACGCCGCCATCAAAGCCGTCCGCAAGTCAGACGTGCTGAACGACTACGAGGTATGCCGCTACATACAGCTTGAAAACGGCCTGTACGCGGATGTTTACTCGCTTGAAATCATCATTCAAGTAGCCTTCCGGCTGAATACCTACTATACACACGTGTTCCGCATGTGGCTGGTGGAAAAGGCACTCTCAAAGGAAAAGAGGCAGGCATACGTGATGTTCATACAGAACGGGAAAACCGGATATTGCTGAACACGCATACAGACAACGAAAAAGGAAACGGACAACGCCATCGGGTGCCGTCCGTTTCCTTTTTTTCATGCAACCGCCTTATTCCTGCGGCTTGAGGTAATTCGCCTCCAACAGTTCACGCAGTCCCGATTCGGGATAAAGCACCTTACCTGCCAGAAGGATAAAGGGCAGCATCCTGTTGTTGCGATACTCCTGCAAGGTGCGGCGGCTTACCCGGAGCATTTCCGCCACCTCCTTGTCCGTCAGGTAATGTTCCCCGTCCAGTGGCGGACGGTAACTTTCCAAAAATGCGGAGAGCCATTTGGAGCCTTTAAGCATATTCTGTATCGCGGTGGCAACCGGCTCGTCCTCCATTGTGAAAACCTCGTTGTTCTCGTTCATCATAACATCGGATTAAGTGGTTAATAAAAACAGAGTCATTTTCCATCGGGATAGATCGTGCCGATAAGCGGAATCAGCCGCCTGACCTCCTCCGGCCTGTAATAGAACCTGCGGTTTATCTGCGAGTAGCCGATAAGCCGCCTGTCACGCAATGACTGCAACGTGCGCGGGCTGATTCTCAACTGCCCGCAGACCTCCTCGCCCGTGAGCCACCTTTCCAGCCGCCCGCCGTCGCTTTTGCGCCTGAGGGCGGCGACTTTCTCCGAGAGGGCGTTGAATGACGCCAGCATCATCTCGAAGGTCTTTTTCTCGATAGATACGATTTCCATATACCAAAACATTTAATGATTTACCGCAAAGGTAACACAGCCGCCTTGAATGCGTGCCGTTTTCCGCTATACGGCAGCTTGTTGCGCCGGTTGTCCGGGTTACGGAGTCACTTTCAAAGAAAATCTTACGTGAGTCACGTAATGAGTTGTTAAAGCCCCTTTTGTTTATTGCCGAATTTTGCCGCAGAGAAACAAAAGAAAGGATAAAATATGAAAGTGATAACGATTGAAAGTTCCGCCTTCACCGCCCTGACGGAACAGATAGCCGAGATAGCGGTCTATGTGCGTGCCGTTTCCGGTGAGAGGAAGGGAGAGTCTTCCGACATGCTGCTCACCACCCGCGAGGCGGCGCACCTGCTGAACGTGAGTACCCGTACCCTCCAACGTATGCGCAGCGAACAGCGCATCGGCTATATCGTGCTGCGCGGCAAATGCCGCTACCGCCGGTCGGAAATAGACCGCCTGCTCGCAGACTGCACCGTGGCAGAAGATGCAGCGACACTGACGGAACTGAAACGCAACCACACGCTGCGCACGGGCGGCGGCAAACCCAAAGGAAGGAGGACATAAGATATGGAACTGCTTACACGAAACAATTTTGAGGACTGGATGCAGAAGCTGATGGAACGGCTCGACCGTCAGGACGAGCTGTTGCTCTCCCTGCGACCGTCCGGCAAAGCCCCGAACCCGATGGAAAGTATCAGGATGTTCGACAACCAAGACCTCTGCATGCTGCTCCAGATAAGCAAGCGTACCCTGCAGCGCTACCGCAGCATCGGTGCATTGCCGTACAAGACGCTCGGCAAAAAGACCTATTACAGCGAGGAGGACGTACTGACATTCCTCTCCGAACACGTAAAGGATTTCCGCAAGGAAGATATAGCCTTCTACAAGGCGCGTATCCATAATTTCTTTAACAAATAACCCATTAAAACATTTTTCAAATGGCAAAGAAAACAACAGAAAAAGACGTGCTGATAGTCCGCGACGAGAAGACGGGCGAGATCAGCGTGGTAGCCGGGCTTAACGCCGACGGCTCACCCAAGCGTACCCCCGCAAAGGCGGAGAACGCGCAGAGTTTCCTGCAATTCGACAGGCACGGAGACGTGCTGGACAACTTCTTCAAGAACTTCTTCCGGCAGTGCAAGGAACCCAGCCGCTTCGGTTTCTACCGTGTCGCGGCGGACCAAGCCGACAAGCTGCTGGAAGTTATCAAGGACTTGCTGAAAGACCCCGAGGGCAACAAGGAGATGCTTGCGCCCCACAAGGTGGACACCTCCGGCTACGAAAAGAAAGTACAGGAGGAGCAGTCCGCCGAAAAGCAGGAACAACCGGAACAGAAACAAGATGACGAACCTAAAAAACAGGAAGAAATGGAACAGAAAAACGAACAGAATCAGGAAAGCCCGCAGCAGGCGCAGAGCAACCGGGGCTACCAACCCATCGACGAGAGCAAGATCAACTGGCAGGAGTTGGAGGAGAAATGGAGCGTGAAGCGCGACGACCTTGAAAAGTCGGGCGACCTTGACAGGATGCTCAACTACGGCAAGTCCGACTTGGTGAGGGTGTCGCCCAATTTCGGCGGAGAGGCTTTCGAGCTGGATGCCCGCCTCTCCTTCAAGAAGGACGGCGAGGGCAACGTCAGCCTTGTGCCGCACTTCATCCGCAAGGAGCAGAAACTCGACGAGTACAAGGAACACAAGTTCTCCGACGACGACCGGAAGCACCTGCGCGAAACGGGCAACCTCGGCAGGGTCGTGGACCTCGTGGACAGGGAAACGGGCGAGATCATCCCCTCGTTCGTCAGCATCGACCGCAAGACGAACGAAATCACGGATGTCCCGGCAAACAAGGTGCGCATACCGGAGCGCATCGGCAAGACGGAAATCACCAAGCAGGAGCAGGACATGCTGCGTGCCGGGCTGCCTGTGCGCGACAAACTCATCGAGCGCAAGGACGGCAGGAAGTTCGTCACCACCCTGCAAGTGAACGTGGAGCAGCGCGGCGTGGAGTTCGTGCCGGGAACCGGCAGGTCGCCACGTGCCGCACAAGCACAGGAAGCCAAGAACACCCCCGCACAGGGACAGGCGCAGGGTACGGAAAACACAGCCAACACGAACAAGGAGCAACGCCGCAACACGTGGACGAACGCCGACGGCAGCATCCGCCCCATCAGCAAATGGAGCGGCGTGGACTTCACCGAGCAGCAGAAAGCCGACTACGTGGCTGGCAAAGCCGTGAAACTGGAGAACGTGACCGACAAGCAGGGCTTCCACGCCACGATGTACATCAGGTTCAACCCGGAGAAGGGACGCCCGTACCGCTACGACACCAACCCCGACAACGCGCAGAAGGTCGCGCCTTCCAACGAGAGCCGCACGCAGGTGGCGGTGAACAGCGAGGGCAAGACCAACGAGGCTACCAAGAACCTGAAGGAGCCGTTGCGGAAGGGACAGACCGCCCCGAAGGACACCGCACAGCAACAGCAGCAGGAGAAGCCGCAAAAGAAAAACAATAAGGGCATGAAGATGTAATCCGGTGTCCGCCACTAAATCCGAAGTAACATTTGTAAAATTCAAAACGACAGAAAAATATGAAGACAATCATTGCAGAAAAGCCGTCTGTGGCACGTGAGATCGCCCGTATCGTGGGCGCGACAAAGAGAGAGGAAGGATATTTCGAGGGAGGCGGCTACGCCGTGACATGGGCATTCGGCCACCTCGTCCAGCTTGCCATGCCCGACGGCTACGGCATACGCGGCTTTGTCCGTGACAACCTGCCCGTCATCCCCGAATCCTTCACGCTCATCCCCCGTCAGGTCAAGACGGAGAAGGGCTACAAGCCCGACAGCGGCGTGGTCGCGCAGATAAAAATTATAACCCGTCTGTTCAACGGCAGCGAACAGATCATCGTGACGACCGATGCCGGGCGTGAGGGTGAACTTATCTTCCGCTACCTCTACCATTACATCGGATGCACCACCCCCTTTGTGCGCCTTTGGATAAGCTCGCTTACCGACAAGGCTATCCGCGAGGGACTGCGCAACCTCGAAGCAGGCAGCAGATACGACAACCTCTATCTCGCCGCCAAAGCGCGGAGCGAATCCGACTGGCTCGTGGGCATCAACGGCACGCAGGCACTCTCCATCGCCGCCGGACACGGCACATACTCCGTCGGACGGGTGCAGACCCCCACGCTGGCGATGGTGTGCGCACGCTACTGGAAGAACCGCCGTTTCACGGTGGAACCGTTCTGGCAGCTCCATATCGCCGCTGACGGAGGCGACGGTGATACCGTGAAATTCTCGTCCACCGAGAAATGGAAGGAAAAAGAGCCTGCCACAGCCCTATATAATAAGGTAAAGGAAGCAGGTACAGCCACCGTCACGAAAGCGGAACGCAAGGAGAAGACAGAGGACACTCCGCTCCTGTACGACCTGACCACGCTCCAGAAGGAGGCCAACGCCAAGCACGGCTTCACGGCGGAGCAGACACTCGAAATCGCGCAGAAGCTCTACGAAAAGAAGCTCATCACCTATCCGAGAACCGGAAGCCGCTACATTCCCGAAGACGTGTTCGCGGAAATCCCCAAGCTGCTTGCCTTCATCGGCAACCTGCCCGAATGGAAGGAGAAGGTGCAGCCGAAAGCCGTACCGACACGCCGCAGCGTGGACGGCGGCAAGGTGACGGACCACCATGCCCTGCTCGTCACGGGCGAGAAGCCGCTGTTCCTCTCCAAAGAGGACAACACCGTCTATCAGATGATAGCCGGGCGTATGATCGAGGCTTTCTCCGAAAAATGCGTCAAGGACACCGCCACCATTACGGCGGAGTGTGCCGGAGTGGAGTTCGTGGCAAAAGGCAGCATCATCAGACAAGCCGGATGGCGTGCCGTCTATGGCAAGGAGAACGGAGAAGAGAACAATAAGCCGGAGGAAACTGCCGCCATTCCCGACTGGAAGGAAGGCGACACGCTGGCACTGAAAGCCGCCTCCATCACGGAGGGGAAGACCAAGCCCAAGCCGCTGCATACCGAAGCTACCCTGCTGTCCGCTATGGAAACGGCTGGCAAGGAAATCGAGGACGACGCATTGCGTCAGGCAATGAAGGACTGCGGCATCGGCACACCCGCCACCCGTGCCGCCATTATCGAAACGCTTTTCAAGCGCGGCTATATGGAACGCTGCAAGAAGTCGCTTGTTCCCACCGAAAAGGGGCTTGCCCTCTACTCGGTCGTGAAGGCGATGCGCATCGCCGATGTCGCCATGACGGGAGAATGGGAAAAGGAACTGGCACGCATCGAGCGCGGGGAACTGCCCGCCGATGACTTCCGCAAGGAGATTGAGGCATATACACGGGAGATTACTTCCGAACTGCTCTCATGCGACAAACTGTTCGCCCGCAGGGATTCCGGCTGCAAGTGCCCCAAGTGCGGGACGGGAACGATGCAGTTCTACGGCAAGGTGGTACGTTGCGACAACACGGAGTGCGGACTTCCCGTGTTCCGCCTGAAGGCAAACCGTACCCTCTCCGACGATGAAATCAAAGACCTGCTCACCGACGGACACACGAAGCTGCTCAAAGGCTTCAAGAGCAAGCAGGGCAAGAGCTTCGATGCCGTAGTCGCCTTTGACGGGGATTATAACACGGTTTTCGTGTTCCCTGAAAGGAAAAGTAAAGCGACCTCTGCGAAAAGAAGAAAATAATCTCTAACTTTGCCACTGGTTCAGAGTAATGAATTGTTCTTCGATACCGGATTACACTCATGCTTTGGATTTAGTGGTGGCACTCGGAGGGATACCGGGTGCCTTTTTCTTCTCCTTTTCCAACGATTATCCCTATCATCATTATCTATCCACTAAATTCCAAAGTAATGAACAACAAGAAGAAAAACGAGGGGCGGACCGACTTTTCCTATTACGGTCTGTACCTGCTGGACTACCTCACCACGAACAAGTTTGAACAGGCGACCGATGAAACCTTCATCCGTGAACGCGCCGACCGTGCCGCCGAAGCGTATGAACGGGCAAGGCTCGAAGGCTATCCCGCCGACGGAGCGCAGGAACTGGCGATGAAGGTGCTTACGGAGGGGCTTCGCTACTCCAAGTACGCCATCCTGCGCGAAGTCGTGGAGAACGAGTTTGCCGGTGAAGTGCCGGAAGCGGAGCGTGAAGCCTTTACCCGAAAACTGCTGCCGCTTGTCGGAAACGTATTCTCCATCTATGACCTCTCGGACGACAATTTCGCCCTGTCGCCCGAATACGACCTGCTCTACACGGAGCTGACGGGAGCCGTCGTCCTCTATATCGAAGAGTATGGCGTTTAACCGCAAACAGAGGCTGCGGGACAACATCGAGGCGATAAGGATGGCATTCGTCCTTGACAGGGAACAGCGCACACCCACCGCACGCGAACGGCTGTTGCTGGAGCGTTATTGCGGCTTCGGGGGACTGAAGTGCATACTCAACCCTGCAAGGGAATTGACGGATGCCGTACACTGGGCGAAATCCGACCTCGAACTGTTTGCCCCTACCGTGGAACTGCACAAGTTGCTACGGGAGAACACAAAAGACGATACGGAGTACAAGCGGTACATGGATGCCATGAAGCAGTCCGTGCTTACAGCCTTCTATACCCCGCCGGAGATAACCGGAACCATCGCGGACGTGCTGCATGAACATGGAATCCGTCCCGACCGGGTGCTGGAGCCGTCGGCAGGTGTAGGCGCATTCGTGGACTCCGTGCTGGAGAACAGACCGGATGCGGACATCATGGCTTTTGAGAAAGACCTGATGACGGGCAAGATACTGAATCACCTGCATCCCGGACAGAAAGTAAGGGTACAGGGCTTCGAGAAGATAGAAAAGCCGTTCATGAACCACTTTGATCTTGCCATCTCCAATATACCGTTTGGTGATGTAGCGGTGTTCGACCCGGATTTTTCGGGCAGCAAGGATCCTGCAAGGCACTCGGCGGCACGGACGATACACAATTACTTTTTCCTGAAAAGCCTTGACGCGGTGCGTGAAGGCGGAATCGTGGCGTTCATCACCTCGCAGGGGGTACTGGATGCCCCGACCAACGCGCCCATACGCGAGTATATGATGAACCATGCCAATCTGGTGGGCGTAGCCCGCCTGCCGAACAACCTCTTTACGGATAACGCGGGAACGGAGGTGGGCAGCGACCTGATTATCCTGCAAAAGAACAGCGGAAAGAACGGTGAACTGTATTACAACGAAAAACTCTTCGTGCAGACCGAACAGACCCCTATCGGCACTTCCGTAAATGGGTATGTATGGAGCATCGGCTCGCTTTCACACACGGATTTGATCAGAAGTACCGACCCGTACGGGAAACCAGCCTATAAACTCCTGCACTGTGGGGACATCGCACAACTGGCGGAAGACTTGCGGGAGCATCTGAAAATAGAACTGCAACAACTTGACAGGAAACTGTATGAGAGACACAGGCTGCATCCGACAAAGGAGGAAAGCACGGCTGCGGAAGTGCAACCTGCTCCGAAAACAGAAAAGGTATCACCTTCTGTAATAGCCCCCGTTTCTGTAATTGAGCCTGTCAAGGGAGTGGAGAAGCCGCAGGCACAGCCCATAGAGGAAAAGCCGGAGATTGAGCCGCGCCAACCCAATCATTCGTCAGCCGTACAGCTTACCCTGCTCGACCTTTGGGGTATGCCCATAGAGGAACCGGTAAAAAAGAAAAAGGCAGCGAAAAAGGAAAGCAAGCCGAAGCCTATGCCGTCCACGCCTAAACCGCAAGTCAAAGTTACTCCACCCGTTGAAGCCGCCAAGCCGGTAAACGGTAATAAGGAAGAAAAGCCGGAAAATGCCGAAAAGCCAAACGACCCGGACGACATTTACGCCACTCTGGATTGGGAAACCAATCCTCCCATTAACGGCTTCTATGAGACAATGATGAGCCTGACAGCGGAACGGCGCAAGGCCCTACGGCTTGAGGCAGAACGGCACAGGCAGGAACAACTGAAAAAGATGGGTATCAAAGACACGTTGAACCCTGCTTTTGCGCCTTCTTCGGACAATATGGATAAAAAGCCGGAACAAACGGAAGAAATAAAGCAACCTGAAACACTGGCAGAAGTTGTGCCTACTTCCGAAACGGTTGCCACTTCCCTGTTCCCGGAACTTGAAACGGAAAAGCCGAAGGAGGAAGTCATGGACCTTTCTCCCCGTCCGTTCAACGGCCTGCTGGAGCCACACCACCGTGACGGCTCGATGGTGCTGGATGCTTCACGCAATCTCGGTTACCTGAAAGACCTCACGCCTTACGGTGCGACCTTCCAACCGCTCGACCTCCGTGGCTATCAAAAAGAGAAAGCGATGCTGTATATATCGCTCCGTGACGCTTACGAACGTCTGTATAGCCACGAGACGGAGAACCATACGGAACACAAACCGCAGCGCGGGTATCTCAACACCTACTACGATGAGTTTGTCATGCGTTACGGTAACCTCAACGCCAGACAGAACGTGAAACTGGTGATGATGGATGCCGGAGGGCGCGACATCCTTTCGCTGGAACGTGCGGAGGACGGCAAGTTTGTCAAGGCGGACATCTTCGACCGTCCCGTTTCCTTCTCGGTGGAGAGCCGTGTCAATGCAGGCTCTCCCGAAGAAGCCTTGTCCGCATCGCTCAACAAGTTCGGCACGGTCAATCTCGGCTATATGCGGGAGATAACCGACACCACGGAAGAGGAACTGCTTGGTGCCCTCAAGGGGCGCATCTTCTACAACCCGCTCGTAACCGGTTACGAAATCAAAGACCGCTTCATCGCGGGGAACGTGATAGAGAAGGCGGAACGCATAGAGGGCTGGATGGAGGACAATCCCGAAAGTGAGCGGATGCCGGAGGTGAAACAGGCGTGGGAGGCATTGAAGGAGGCCGAACCGCAGCGCATCGCCTTTGAAGACCTCGACTTCAATTTCGGGGAACGCTGGATTCCCACGGGTGTGTATGCCGCCTACATGAGCCACCTTTTCGACACGGACGTGAAAATAGCCTACTCCGCAAGCATGGACGAGTTTTCCGTGGCGTGCGGCTACCGCACCATGAAGATCACGGACGAGTTTTTAGTAAAGGGCTATTACCGGAACTATGACGGTATGCACCTGTTGAAGCACGCCCTGCACAACACCTGCCCCGACATGATGAAAAGTATCGGCAAGGACGAGAACGGCAACGACATCAAGGTACGCGACAGCGAGGGCATACAGCTCGCCAACGCGAAGATAGACGAAATCCGTAACGGGTTCTCCGAATGGTTGGAAGAACAGTCGCCGCAGTTCAAGGAACGGCTCACGACGATGTATAACCGCAAGTTCAACTGTTTCGTGCGCCCGAAGTATGACGGCTCGCACCAGACTTTTCCCGACCTCAACCTGAAAGGGCTGGCAAGCCGGGGAATCAAGAGCGTTTACCCGTCGCAGAAGGATTGCGTCTGGATGCTGAAACAGAACGGCGGCGGGATCTGCGACCACGAGGTGGGAACCGGCAAGACGCTGATAATGTGCATAGCGGCACATGAGATGAAGCGTCTGAACTTGGCGCACAAGCCGATGATTATCGGGCTGAAAGCGAATGTGGCGGAGATTGCCGCCACCTATCAGGCGGCCTATCCTAACGCCCGCATCCTCTACGCTTCTGAAAAGGACTTTTCGACCGCCAACCGTGTGCGTTTCTTCAACAACATCAAGAACAACGACTATGATTGCGTCATCATGTCGCACGACCAGTTCGGGAAGATACCGCAGTCGCCGGAGTTGCAGCAGCGCATCCTGCAGGCGGAGCTTGACACGGTGGAGGAAAATCTCGAAGTCTTGCGACAGCAGGGCAAGAACGTGTCGCGGGCGATGCTGAAAGGGCTGGAGAAGCGCAAGCACAACCTTGTGGCGAAGCTGGAGAAGGTGGAACACGCCATCAAGTCCCGCACGGATGATGTGGTGGACTTCAAGCAGATGGGCATCGACCACATCTTCATTGACGAGAGTCATTATCAGAACTTTCTTATTTTTTTTGTTTGACATTCT
>UMET01020487.1_pt1 | contig 10959 bp, 7 predicted proteins | sample 1964821 | NCBI WGS metagenome assembly UMET01 (sample SAMEA4836027, study PRJEB28245) | human gut metagenome | biome: gut microbiome; material: fecal sample | place: Denmark | collected 2008
GGTTCGATCACCGGAAGACTTGCAAACTCAAGTCGTCCGTTATGTATATAACTCCTGAGCAGCTTCCGCTCCTCTTCCAACCTCCTGATCATCAGCAGCCGCATCTCTTCCTTCTCTTTTGACCGGTCGACGATACCGCTTCTTCTGGCTTTTTGTTTGTAGGTGCGCACTCTAGGAGTGACTGTCACGGCATATGCTTCTTCCTCATATACACCACTGTTAATGCTGTCTGTCTCTCTGCTCAATTCTCCTTTGAGATGGAGCGGCTTCTCGATCCCGAATACGACCGCTGACAGCCGGTGTGCCTCGTTGATATCCCTGCACTTTCCAAATATATCCGCCAGCTTTTTATATTCCTCCCGCCGATTTGAGCCCTGATTGCTCATCTCACTGATTCGTGTGGCATATCTGGTAATCTTCCGGATGATCTCGTTTGTTGTATCAAACACTTTTCCTGCTTCCGATTCCATCCCGTCTTTTCCTGCAAACCACTCGGAAATACTTTCCCAACGCCCCTTCATTTTGTCATAAATCATCTGCTCATCAATCTCTGTATCCATTCTCGGAATCGAGAGCTCATACTCTGTCACTTTCTGTAAAATCTGATTCACGACCTCCCGGTCAACACTTCGAAGCTGCTGCTCGATCGCAGTCACATTTACCTGAAGGCTCTTTACAAACGAGCGAAGGTACTCGATCAGCCGGTCTTTAAACACAAGAAACTCTTTTGTTTTCATCATCTCTTCTGCTTTTACACTGTTTAATTCCCTCATATAGTCCTGGTAATTCTGATTCAACCGAATAAAATCACTGTTCAGATCATTCCACCATCCGTACCGCTTTTCCGCTTCTGCCTGTGACATCTCCCCCAGCCTTCCAAGGCTGATCCGAAGCCGCTCCAATAAAGTCGGCTCCAGCGAAGAGCCTTCGATCAACAGATTTTCAATCCGGATCACCATTCGCTCGACTTCAACTGCTGTCTCAGAAAGCTGATAGCGGAACTTCTTGTTTTTAAATTCCTCAATGGTTGTCACTTTCCGGGTATCCTGAATTGTAAGCAGATTTCCCCAGGATGCAAGCGCCGCCAGATCCTGCTGACACTGTTCCATCGTATATTCCTGAAAATAAGGATCTTCTTTTAACTCCTCAAAGACGTCCTCCTGATACATCCAATATTTTAATTTTTCATACTTCAAATAAAAAAGCCGAATGATGGGACGATATCTGTCTGTATTCTCTACATTCAGATATCTTGCCTCCAACATTGGCTTTCTCATTTTTTCTTGAATTTTCATGTCATCAATTCCTCTTGTATTTTTATTCTTCATCGACTTCTGCTGTTGTTATTTCTGTGTTCAGAATAGCATATCGAGATTGAATCTACAAGGGATTGGATATATGTTTTTGATTTTTTATTGAGGTGGGTGGTGTGAACAGTAACGAGAGCAGTGTATCTGCACAGCAGGGGCAAGTAAGTTTTGTATTATTATTTTTGCGATTCTTCCTAATGACAGCTGTTACTTCCGCATCCCTGCTCACCACATGTATGTCCTTCCCCGTGGCTGTGCTCATGGTGAGAACACTTCACATCCGGATTATAATCCAGTGTTTCATTAATAAATGCTTCCACTGCCTTATCCGCATCTCCCAAAACTCCTCCGAAAAGCTTAATGCCTGCTGCCGCTAAAGCCGTCTGTGCGCCGCCTCCGATTCCGCCACAAATCAAAACATCTGCATTTAATGCATTAAGCACTCCCGCCAATGCGCCATGTCCGCTTCCGTTCGTATCTACTACCTCTGAACGTACTACTTTTCCTTCCTCTACATCATAAATCTTAAATGTTTCTGTGTGCCCAAAGTGCTGGAAAATCTGTCCATTTTCATATGTTACTGCTATTCTCATTATACCCTCTCCTTTTTCCACTGCATATTTTTGGTAAATCTCCTGTTTGTAACATCCTCCAAAGCTGCAGCTGCTACTCTGACCGTCGCAGATTCTGAAATCCCCGCCCTCGATTCTAAGCGGATGTCCATCAATGAGCGCATCTGCTATTTTTTTCCTGGCAAGCTCGTAAATCCGTTGAACTGTTGTTCTTGCAATCTGCATAGATACTGCACACTGCTCCTGACTATAACCTTTCTTGTCCAAAAGACGGATTGTCTCGTACTCATCTACCGTCAGAACAATGGGTGTTTTTTTCTCAGTATCATCTGCCGGAAAAAATTCTAAAACATTGGGGAAATGGCAGACTTTTCTGCATTTTACTGGTCTCGGCATAAACTGCTTTTTCTATCGTTTTACATTTAATCTGCTTTTCTATCCAATTATCTTGTGCATTTTTAATGATGTCAAATCATCGCTCTTTTTCTTTATTTACATTTTCAGTTACGATAACATATCCTTAACGAATGTATTCCGATAGTCACTCGGTGATATTTTATATCTTTCCTTGAAAACTCGGTTAAAGGTTCTTTGGCTTTCAAAACCACAATCAAAACATATATTAGTTATAGTATCCTGTGTATTTTCCAATGCAGCAACTGCATAATTTAATCGTACTCCATTCACATATTTATTAAAATTACAATGAAAGGTTTTGGCAAACATTCTTGACAATACATATTTACCAACTCCCAAATCGAGTGCCATTTTTTCAAGACTTATTTCATTTCTAAAATTCTTTGCTATATACTCCACGGAATTATAAATAAGATCATCACTTCCTAATGACTTTTTATCAATCATCGGCATGTCAGTAAATACATATGCAATAATTATTTGCGCATAAGCCTGCGCCAATATTGAATTACACTCTGGATTTTTTGTCAAAAAATTGATTGCGTGAACCACATCCGGATGCATATTTTTTTTCTTTAACACTGGATTCTCAGGACTATATGTTTGCAATTCTTTCAGATATCCAGATAGTACTGCCGGATCAATATGTAAAAAAACGACTTTGTTTTCTCTTTCTCCGAAGACTTGATAATGATGTATTACATTTGGAAACACGATTGCGAAGTCGCCTTCATTCATATCATATAGCTCTAACCCCACTCCAAGTGCAATATTACCATTTGTCACATATACAATCTCTATGGCTTCATGTAAATGTGGTGGCATGTGTACTGCTCTTTTCCACTCGACCGATATTCCTTTATCTCTATTTTCATATACTAACAACATTTAGAACCAACTCCTTTTTCTTAGCTTTTATTTTGTCATATTGTCCCATTTTTATCTGCCCATTTAGAAAAAGGACACTGCATCGTATGATACAGCATCCTTATCCTTTCTATGTGAAAATAGTTGTTGTAAGAACAAATTATGCAAACACAAACATCATATTAAAAACTATTCACTAATCTTGAGCTGCTCTATATTTTTTACTCCCCTAGTTCAATATTTATCGATACATCCTGTATATCTTCATTGCAACTAACAAATGGTAAATGAATATCTGATGTCTTCTTCCGCACTGATATGATATTCGTCTTCCACATCACTTTGCCAGCTGTCGATACCTCCGACTCCTCTGACTGCTCCGTATACGCATAAAACTGTTCTTCTTGCTGGTGGTAATTCCTCATGATGCAGAGCATTTTCAATTTCAGATGCTGTATAAGGAAGGCATGAAAAAGCAAATTCCTTGTCTTTCTTCTCAATACGGAGTGTCTGTGGTGACTGATCTGTTCTACTATTGTCAAGACTTGTATGTCTGCTAATTTCAAGCCACTCTGTATCCATTCTCATTCCACATTCCTGTGGGACAAGGTAAGGTGTCAGGCTCAAATCCGTCACTTCATAAATACCTTTTTGGGCACCTGCTTTTCGATCCGGATATGTCTCCCCTGATAATCCTTTATAGATATATTTATCTGCAAGTGTTGGCATGATAAAACGCATTCCAAATACCGGAAGCTCAGGCAGTGCTTTAACTCCATTATAATGTACATCCACCTGGATTTTTCCGGATGCATTAACCGTATATGTCACAAGTACCGTTGTTGACGGATTGGATATTGTCTCATAAGTATATTTTACAATAATCTCATCAGCAAAAACATCCCCACCGAAGCTGTTATTGTCCGGTGCATATGGTTTCTGCACTTCTCCATCCATGATAACCTGTGTTTCCTTGCAGTCAATAAACATATCTGCTGAAAGCCAGCTTCCGCTTTTGATATGGAACTTGCTTCCTCTGTCGTTGTCTGTCAGCGCTCTCCAGAAAGTAGGTTTTGGGCAACGGTACAGCCACTCATATCCATTTTTAACGATAGATTCCAGTCCGCCTTGTGCATAGGAAAAAATATAATCAAATCCCTCACCATGTACACCAAGTGTATAGTCACCATAGACCACTCTTAATTTATCTGTATAAGCCATAGTAATACCTCACTTCCTGCATTGCCGGTTTCTCTTTTCTGTCAGCAAATACGATTCCATTTGCTGAGAATTCATAGTCTGAAGGTTTATCGTCAAAGTCTCCGCCATAGCGTAAAACTTCTTTTCCTGTCACCGGATCTTTTACAAGAATTGCCTGATCGATAAAATCCCATATAAATCCACCCTGATACATATCATATTTATCAATCAGCTTCATATAAGATCCCAGACCTCCCATGGAATTACCCATGTCATGCATAAACTCACATAATATATAAGGTTTCTTCGGATTGTTATTCAAATACTCCTCTACATCCTCCGGCTTTGCATACATTCTTGTTTCCATGTCAGAAATCGTATCCTCATATGCCCTATTGTAATAAGAACTTTCATAATGAACTAATCTTCCATCTTCCTTTTCAGCAAAATAAACGTTCATTGCTTCAATGTCATCACCCGCATAAGATTCATTTCCTAAAGACCAGAATAAAACGGATGTATGGTTTTTAAATGTTTCAAAATTGTTTCTTGCACGATCAAGTACAGCCTCTTTCCACTGTGGGAAAGATCCCGGCACATTGCAGGATGGTTCGATTGCCTCTAATTTCTGGAAGGATCCATGACTTTCCAGATTCGTTTCTGCCATCACGTAAATTCCTGCATTGTCGCACATATAATACCACGGTATCTGATCCGGATAATGACAGGTGCGTACCGAATTAATATTATTTCTGAGCATACATGCGATATCTGCTCGCATATCTTCTAATCCAATGCATCTTCCTGTTTCTGGATTCCACTCATGACGGTTTACTCCTGTAATAACCAGGCGTTTTCCATTTAAATAAATAATCTTATCAATAATCTCAATTCTTCTGAAACCAATATCGTAAGGGATTACTTCTACTAGACTTCCATCTTCCGCCTTAAGCTCTACATACGCATGATATAAATAAGGATCATGATTATCCCACAGTTTAACAGTTTCTAGATCAGTACAAATCGTACCTTCTAATTGGTCATTTTCTTTCTTTAACTGTACAGATTTTTCTACTAACAGATTTTCTTCCCTGTCTTTTAAAATAAAATTAGCAGTGATACTCTGAGCATCCGGTGCAGATACTTTCATGCTGACAGATACGCTTCCACTTACATTATCCTGATTCAACACAGGTTGAAACCATACATCATCCATATGTACATCCGGTATCGCTTTCAAAGTAACATTTCTAAAGATTCCAAAAAAGCGGAAAAAGTCTTGGTCCTCTAAAAATGCTGCTGTGCTCATCTTGTGAACCTGAACTGCCAGCACATTTCCCTTTTCTTTTATATAAGGTGTCAGGTCAAACTCAGAAGGCGTAAAACTATCTTCTGCATAGCCTACAAACTGACCATTAAGCCACAGATACATCGCTTCTTCTACACCTTCAAAACAAATATGGATTCTTTTCCCACACATACTCTTATCCAGATCGAAGTATTTGATATAAGAACCTACCGGATTGTACTCTGCTTCTGAAAACATTCCTTTTTCTGCTCCGGTCGCCTCCATGCTGTAAGCTCCTCTGTGGTACTCTTTTCCTTCCCACGGATACATGGTGTTAATGTAGCGGATCTTATCATATCCAGCCAGTTCAATATGTCCCGGAACCATAATTTTATCGAATCCTGATGCATCAAATGTTTCCTCATAAAAATTAACTGGTCTGCTTTTTACATTTTTACTATAAGAAAACTCCCACTGCCCATTTAATGACTGAAATAATGGGTTTTTCTCTTTTTTCATGTCCGAATAATCCGAATAGTAGGAATGATCACTATGCGGAGCTAATTGATTCACCTTAAATACTTCCGGATTATCCAACCATTTCATATCAGCATTCATATTTTTCCTTCCTTTCCAAACAAATCCCCAAAAAAGATTTTTGGGATTTGTTCGTTAAAAATTTCTTGTTCTATTTTAGTATACACCTACAAATGAGATTACAGGAGCAACTCTTGAATCTTCAATACGAATTTCAATTGCATCTGTTTCTACGCCCTGCAAATCGATGATCTTCTTATAACCAATTGTGGTAGCATCCACCATTTTTTCTTTTCTTCCATCTTCTGCCGCATACCATACAGAAAACTTCTCCACTCGCTGACTGAAAGGAATTGCCTCTTTTAATACCAGATAAGATAATTTCTTTTTCTCTGTCCACTGCAGATGAATTGTCAATTCTCTGTCCCCGGCTTTATTTCTGAACACATTCTCATAATCATCTACTCTTAAGAGATCTGCATTTTTACCTTCCGCATCCTTTTCCGGAACTGTTGTAATTTCAGCGATATCTGCCAAATTATCTTTAAACGTGCTTCTTATAAAATCTCCAAGCATTTTTACATTATTAACATCTGTCTGATGAAGTTTTCCATTTTTCATTGGAGGAAGATTCAACAGAAGTGTTGTATTTCCACCAACTGAAGATAAATAAATCTCTTTCAGGTTTTCGAAAGAACGAACTTGATCATCTTCTTCCTCATGATAGAACCAACCTGGACGGATAGAAACATCTGTTTCTGCCGGATAATATGCTAATTTTTCTTCATTACGCAAGCATTCACGGCTTCCAAGATCTTCCTGTGTTTCATCTAACGGACGATTTCTGAACTCTTCATTATCTTCCTGCTGGCTGAGCTGTGCTGTAATCGCCGGATCTGTCATATCTGCGGCAACGACACTCCACTCACTTGGACGAACTTGTCCGGCTTCGTTTCCACACCAGCGGATATCCGGACCTGAAATTGAGATCACAGCGTTTGGCTGGAGTTTACGCATCACTTCATAATATCTCTGCCAGTCATAAACCTGTTTCTTTCCATTGCTGCCTTCGCCACATGCTCCGTCAAGCCAGATTACAAATATGTCACCGTAGTTTGTTAAAAGCTCTGTAAGCTGATTCACATAGTAGTCATCGTATTCTTTGCCTTTTCCATAAGATTCATTGTTTCTGTCCCATGGTGAGAGATAGACTCCAAACTTCAGACCATATTCCTTACATGCCTCTGCTGTTTCACGAACGATATCACCTTTTCCGTTCTTATAAGGTGAATTTTTAATACTATGTTCTGTATATTTGCTTGGCCATAAGCAAAAGCCATCATGATGTTTACAAGTCAGTATTAATCCCTTCATTCCACCTTCAGCAGCTGTCTTTGCCCACTGGCGAGCATCTAACTCTTCAGGATTGAAGATAGATTCCGGTTCATCGCCTAATCCCCACTCACTTCCTGTAAAAGTATTTACTGTAAAATGGATGAAACAGAAATACTCCATATTCTGATAAGCGATCTGTCTTTTGCTTGGTATAACTGAAATTAAACGTTCATCCTCTTTCATACCCTTGTATTCCATTTTAACACTCCTCCAACTGTTTTCTAAGCTTTTCATTAGCATCTTCTACATTCATTCTTGACATGATAAATGTAATGATCAATGACAATACCATCGGAATCCACAAATACATAACATGCAGCATGTTCAGGCATGATTCTGGCTGGATTGTTGCTTCTTTCACAAATCCACTTGCATCAAGTAACCATCCACAAAGAGCAACTCCGATTCCTCCTCCGATTTTTGTACCAAAGGAAGTACAAGAATACATTGTTCCGTCAATGTGTTTATGTTTTGTAAGGTATGTATATTCTGAACAGCTTGCAACAACGGCTCCCATATCACCCTGCCATGGTGCCATTCCAAGTGCTGCTATCGCTGTGAACGCAAGCATAAGTGGAACACTGCCCATATAACCTGCAAAAACAACTCCAAGACGACCTGCTGTTCCAAGAATATAACCAGCAAGATTCATTCTATATAAACCTTTCATCTTTTCTACCAGCATAGGTGTAATGCACATTGCGATGATGACAGGAATATTGATTGCCCATGAAAATACAGAATATAAATTTTCATTTTTCAGTATGTAAATCATGTAATAAATTCCCATATTTAACATAGCTGAATAAATCGACTGACAAATATAAGTAGCACAGATCATAAGATAATATTTATTGGAAAATAAAAGTTTTGCTGCCTCTACCAGACTATATTTTTCTTCTGTGTGGTCTTTACCTGCTTTTAATTCTTCTTCCGGAAGCTCCTTGATTGAAAATACGGAAATTGTATTTACAATCAATCCGATGATAGCATATACTACAGCAACTGTTCTCCAAGCAGCTGCTCCACCGCCTGCTGCTCTTACAAACTGAACTGTAACAGACTGAATAAGTAAGCTTGTTGAAAATGCAAAGATAAAACGCCATGATCCCATCTCTACACGTTCTCTGCTGTTTTTTGTACAAAATGTAACCAATGATGCATATGCAATATTATTTGCAGTAAAGAATACAGCATTTAACAGTGTGTATGCGATAAAGAACCATGCGTACTGAGCTGTTGTTCCAAGACTGTCCGGTATTGCAAAGTTTGCTACAAGTGTTACCGCACAACCAATATACGCATAAAGCATCCAAGGTCTTGCTTTTCCAAGTTTGCTTTTTGTTTTGTCAATCATAGTTCCAAAGAACATATCGCTGATTCCGTCAAATAACTTTGATACCATGATCAACGTTCCGATAATACCCGGATTTAAGCCTACTGTATTTGTCAAATACAGCATTACGAATGATGATAGAAATGCATACACAACATTTCCTGCCAGATCTCCTGAACCATAACCTACCTTATTATACCATTTAAGGTATCTTTTTTCCATGTGAAACTTCTCCTTTCAACAACTATCTTTAGTTTCCACAACTTTTATATAATTTTACAAAAATTATATAAAAATTTTACGCCAGAATAAATATCATAAATGGAACAAAACATACACAAAATAACCTTTTTACTTTTTGTTTTTCGTTGTTATCCATTATTAAAAATGGACTTATCATTAAATTTGTGTTAAAATCAAACTAAATCTATCATTTTTGTTTAATTTTCAGACAGTTTCTAATTATTTTCATATACGGAGGTAGCAATGTACACAAACAATACATATCTAAATGATTCGCATATAGACAGAAAGGATAAATCAAATCCACTTATTGTAACAATGTGCGGAACTTATAAGTTATATACCAAACCAAAACTTCCTACATGGAGACCCCGTGGCAGAGTTGACTTTCAATTATTATACGTTGCTTCCGGGAAAGCTCATTTCTATTTTGATGAGGATGGTACTGATACCATTGTACATGCTGGTCATATGGTTTTATATCGCCCCAAAGAACCTCAAAAATATGTCTATTATGCCAAGGATCACACAGAAGTATATTGGGTTCACTTTACTGGAAGCAGTGTCACAAATCTACTTCGTTCCTATGGCATAACCAAAGATAAGCGTGTCTTTTATTGTGGTTCTGATCCTGAATATAAAAATCTTTTTTCGGTTATGATAAAAGAGTTACAGATGTGTAAATCTGGTTATTCCGAAATGCTCGAAATGTATTTAAGACAGATTTTTATTAGATTACAGCGTCATTTTGAGCAAACGATTATGACAGACACATCCCAGATAGCAGAAGAAATAGACAAAGCCATTGTTTATTTTAGCGAACACTATAATGAAGCAATTAATGTTGATGCCTATGCTAAACAGAACCACGTCAGCACAAACTGGTTCATACGCAATTTCAAAATGTATACCGGAACTACGCCAAAACAGTTTATTTTGCAAAAAAGAATTAATAATGCTGAAACACTACTACAAAATAAACAATATAACATTAAAGAGATTGCACAGATAATAGGCTATGATAATCCTTTATATTTCAGCCGAATCTTTCAAAGAACGAAAGGTATATCTCCATCCGAGTATCGCAAAAACATATAAAGTATAAATAAAAAGGGAAGAGCTGATCAGTCATATTTATCAGCTCTTCCTTCTTGTTTGCAAATTTTGTCCATCTTTTATATTTATTTGGCAAGTAATATTTCGTTTCACATTTTATAATGACCTTGTCAACAGAAAGGAGATGAACTTCTATGAGAAACAAATTCCACAACTTTGTTCAACAACTACTTAACTTTTATGCAGACTTTTTTACTCGCAGATATTATCCTTTATAATTATGCAGTTGTTTCCACAACTTTATTTACACAACTGATATTTAAATTTCTAGGATTGATTTTTTGCAAACTTTTATTTTGTTTCACACTTTATAACAGCCTTATCAACAGAAAGGAGATGTATTTCCATGAGAAACAAGTTTTATAACTTTATTCAGCAACTGCTTAATTTCTATGCAGACTTTTTTACTCATAGATTTTATCCTTTATAGTATGCGATTGTACCCACAACTTTAATTATCCTCACCTGATAGTTAATCCATAGGATTAACTTTTCGCAAACTTTTAACTTCTACATCACTCAACACCTCTTCTGTAGCTTACGATTATGTAGGCCCATGTGTGATATTTATTATTTAGAAATAATCCATCTAGTTTTTTGCCTTGTTATCCGATGGCAATCTCACTTCCCCAGTTCTTTTTTTCATAATTGAATTCTGTGTTTCCATCTGTGTTGGAA
>UMET01019858.1_pt1 | contig 10771 bp, 5 predicted proteins | sample 1964821 | NCBI WGS metagenome assembly UMET01 (sample SAMEA4836027, study PRJEB28245) | human gut metagenome | biome: gut microbiome; material: fecal sample | place: Denmark | collected 2008
TGGCCAGTCGGGTGCCGCCTGGGTCGTGGGGCGTAATGCCGATATTCTCCGACAGAATGCGCTTTAAAACCTGGTATCACGCTGCGCCTTCCTTTATTAACTTGTCCATTGACCCGGATAAATGTAACAAAGCGACATTGTTCCGTGCGCTGGAAGAAAATGCGGCGATTGTATCAGCGTGTAACTTGCAGCAAATTGCTGATTTCTCGAATATTCATCCCACCTCGCTGGTTTTTGCTGGCGGAGGTTCTAAAGGGAAATTATGGAGTCAAATTCTCGCTGATGTCTCGGGATTACCCGTCAATATTCCGGTGGTCAAAGAAGCCACCGCATTAGGATGTGCCATTGCAGCTGGCGTCGGTGCCGGAATTTTTTCATCAATGGCAGAAACTGGAGAACGCCTGGTTCGCTGGGAACGGACACACACACCAGACCCGGAAAAGCATGAACTTTATCAGGATTCACGCGATAAGTGGCAGGCAGTTTATCAGGATCAGCTGGGGCTGGTTGATCATGGACTGACGACGTCGTTATGGAAAGCGCCTGGGTTATAGTTTCATTGACAGCCACATCATGATGACCGTGGCTGTTAGTTTTTGAGTATAGTTATTCTTATTTCCCTTCTTTTAGAGCTGGCTTGTTAAATGCCAGCTTGCAGATTCATCGCTCCATCACCAGTACTATATTCAAGGGAAAATTGCTATTTTTCTTAAAGCATTAAGCACAACCCTTATTTTATAGCGAATACTCCTAAAGACACTAATGGATGCAAAAGGGGTTTAATAAACTTCGATTTTTAGCAATTAGTGCTATTCTTTGTTAAATATGACGATGGTAATTTTCTTATTGAAAGAAACAGTTTTCTTATTAAGCAACAACAACTCATGGTTCATTTTTAAATAAAATAAGAACTATGCAATTTTTAATCTATCAATTCGAAAGTATTAGCAAATTAGCCAAATTGACACCTTTCCACCTCCAACCAACACTCAATACAGACCTCTGACAATTTAATAAGTTTCATTTTTAATGTCTGACGACTCATCTCTTTCGTGGCTGTATTTTTTGTATATGGAGCGTTTATATGAATAGAATCTATCGCGTGATATGGAATTGCACCCTACAGGTATTTCAGGCCTGCTCGGAATTAACTCGCAGGGTAGGTAAAACATCAACGGTTAATTTGCGTAAATCCTCTGGACTGACAACGAAATTCAGTAGATTGACGCTGGGTGTTTTGCTGGCACTAAGCGGTTCAGCGTCTGGTGCGAGTCTGGAAGTTGATAATGGTCAGATTACCAATATTGATACTGATGTTGCTTATGATGCCTACCTGGTTGGCTGGTATGGCACTGGAGTTCTTAATATTTTGGCTGACGGTAATGCCTCCTTAACCACTATTACTACCAGCGTCATTGGCGCTAATGAGGATTCGGAGGGTACCGTTAATGTTTTGGGTGGCACCTGGCGATTGTATGATAGCGGAAATAATGCAAGGCCTTTAAATGTGGGTCAATCCGGAACGGGGACGCTGAATATTAAACAGAAGGGTCACGTCGATGGAGGCTATTTAAGATTAGGTTCTTCGACAGGAGGCGTCGGGACGGTCAATGTTGAGGGAGAGGACTCTGTTCTGACGACCGAATTATTCGAAATAGGGAGTTACGGTACGGGCTCATTAAATATTACGGATAAGGGTTACGTCACGAGTTCAATCGTCGCCATTTTAGGATATCAAGCGAACAGTAATGGTAAGGTTATCGTTGAAAAGGGTGGCGAGTGGCTAATAAAAAATAATGATTCCTCAATTGAATTTCAAATTGGTAATCAAGGAGCTGGGGAGGCGACTATTCGCGAGGGTGGGCTGATTACGGCTGAAAACACGATTATCGGTGGCAATGCCACCGGTTTCGGAACCCTGAATGTGCAGGATCAAGACTCTGTCATCACGGTACGCAGACTCTATAATGGATATTTCGGCAATGGCACAGTCAATATTTCCAATAATGGACTGATTAATAACAAAGAATATTCATTGGTGGGCGTTCAGGACGGTTCCCACGGTGTCGTCAACGTGACCGATAAAGGGCATTGGAATTTCCTCGGAACGGGCGAAGCTTTCCGCTATATCTATATCGGTGATGCTGGCGATGGTGAACTTAATGTCTCGAGTGAAGGCAAAGTAGATTCGGGAATTATCACTGCGGGGATGAAAGAAACAGGCACAGGCAACATTACTGTTAAGGATAAGAACTCCGTTATCACTAATCTCGGAACTAATCTTGGTTATGACGGCCACGGCGAAATGGATATCAGTAATGAGGGGCTTGTTGTCAGCAACGGAGGAAGCTCACTCGGTTATGGAGAAACCGGCGTCGGGAATGTCAGCATCACCACGGGGGGGATGTGGGAGGTCAATAAGAATGTCTATACCACCATTGGTGTTGCGGGCGTCGGAAACCTCAATATTAGCGATGGCGGTAAGTTCGTATCGCAAAATATTACTTTTTTGGGCGATAAAGCAAGCGGTATCGGCACACTGAACCTGATGGATGCGACATCATCGTTCGATACTGTGGGTATCAATGTCGGTAATTTTGGTAGCGGTATCGTAAATGTCAGTAATGGTGCCACCCTTAATTCAACGGGCTATGGATTTATCGGAGGAAATGCCTCCGGTAAGGGGATAGTTAATATTTCAACGGACAGTCTCTGGAATTTAAAGACATCATCTACTAACGCACAATTGCTACAGGTCGGTGTATTAGGCACGGGTGAACTGAATATTACCACCGGAGGTATAGTTAAAGCGCGTGATACACAGATAGCTCTCAATGACAAAAGTAAGGGCGACGTGAGGGTGGATGGGCAGAACTCTCTTCTTGAAACATTCAATATGTACGTAGGGACATCTGGTACGGGTACGTTAACCCTGACGAATAACGGTACGCTGAATGTCGAAGGTGGAGAAGTTTACTTAGGTGTTTTTGAGCCTGCTGTAGGAACGCTAAACATTGGTGCTGCTCACGGTGAGGCGGCGGCAGATGCCGGATTTATCACCAATGCGACGAAAGTGGAGTTTGGTCTTGGCGAAGGCGTTTTTGTCTTTAATCATACCAATAACAGTGATGCCGGCTACCAGGTCGATATGCTGATTACAGGTGACGATAAAGACGGAAAAGTGATCCATGATGCAGGCCATACGGTGTTCAATGCAGGGAATACTTATAGCGGTAAAACGCTGGTCAATGACGGCCTCCTGACCATTGCGTCTCATACGGCAGATGGGGTAACGGGCATGGGGTCGAGTGAAGTAACCATTGCAAACCCCGGTACGCTCGACATTCTCGCATCAACGAACAGTGCAGGAGATTACACGCTGACCAATGCGCTCAAAGGCGATGGCTTGATGCGAGTGTAGCTGTCATCCTCCGACAAGATGTTTGGCTTTACCCATGCAACAGGGACTGAATTCGCCGGTGTTGCCCAACTGAAAGACAGTACCTTCACTCTGGAACGCGACAACACCGCTGCGCTTACTCACGCGATGTTGCAGTCTGACAGTGAAAATACCACATCGGTAAAAGTTGGAGAGCAATCCATTGGTGGACTGGCCATGAATGGCGGTACGCTCATTTTCGATACGGATATTCCTGCTGCGACGCTTGCAGAGGGATATATCAGCGTCGATACGCTGGTTGTCGGCGCGGGTGACTACACCTGGAAAGGCCGTAACTATCAGGTAAACGGGACGGGCGACGTGCTTATCGACGTGCCTAAACCGTGGAATGATCCCATGGCGAATAACCCTCTGACGACGCTCAATTTGCTGGAACACGACGATAGCCATGTCGGCGTTCAACTGGTGAAGGCGCAAACGGTTATTGGGTCGGGTGGCTCATTAACGTTACGTGATTTACAGGGCGACGAGGTGGAAGCGGACAAAACGTTACACATTGCGCAAAACGGAACGGTGGTCGCCGAGGGTGATTATGGATTCCGCCTCACGACCGCACCAGGTGATGGTTTGTACGTTAACTATGGGCTGAAAGCGCTGAACATCCATGGTGGGCAAAAGCTGACGTTAGCCGAACATGGCGGAGCCTATGGCGCAACGGCCGATATGTCGGCAAAAATCGGTGGTGAAGGGGATCTGGCAATCAATACGGTGCGACAGGTTTCGCTTTCCAACGGTCAGAACGACTATCAGGGGGCAACCTACGTTCAGATGGGGACATTACGTACCGATGCGGATGGTGCACTTGGCAACACCCGGGAACTGAACATCAGCAACGCGGCCATCGTCGATCTTAATGGATCGACGCAGACGGTAGAGACATTCACCGGGCAGATGGGTTCGACTGTTTTGTTCAAAGAGGGGGCGCTGACGGTAAATAAAGGTGGGATCAGTCAGGGTGAACTGACAGGTGGCGGAAACCTGAATGTTACAGGGGGAACGCTGGCTATCGAGGGGCTTAATGCACGCTACAATGCGTTAACCAGCATTAGCCCAAATGCGGAAGTCAGCCTCGATAATACTCAGGGGTTAGGCAGAGGAAATATTGCCAATGACGGTCTGTTAACGCTAAAAAACGTGACTGGCGAACTGCGTAATAGCATAAGCGGGAAGGGTATCGTGAGCGCAACCGCCAGGACAGATGTAGAGCTGGATGGCGATAATAGCCGCTTTGTGGGGCAATTCAACATTGATACAGGCAGCGCGCTCAGCGTCAACGAGCAGAAAAACCTGGGTGATGCTTCCGTTATCAATAATGGCCTGCTCACCATCTCCACTGAGCGTAGCTGGGCGATGACGCACAGTATCAGCGGTAGCGGTGATGTGACAAAACTGGGTACCGGGATCCTGACTCTTAACAACGATTCCGCGGCGTATCAGGGTACGACGGATATCGTGGGGGGGGAAATTGCTTTCGGTTCCGACTCTGCCATTAATATGGCAAGTCAACACATTAATATCCATAACAGCGGTGTGATGTCGGGAAATGTCACCACTGCAGGTGATGTGAACGTTATGCCTGGGGGGACACTGCGTGTCGCTAAAACCACAATCGGCGGCAACCTGGAGAATGGCGGCACGGTTCAAATGAATAGCGAAGGGGGGAAACCGGGGAATGTACTGACCGTTAACGGCAACTATACCGGAAACAATGGCCTGATGACGTTCAACGCGACGCTGGGCGGCGATAATTCGCCCACCGATAAAATGAACGTGAAAGGCGATACCCAAGGGAACACTCGCGTTCGGGTTGATAACATTGGCGGCGTCGGTGCACAAACGGTCAACGGTATTGAACTCATTGAGGTTGGCGGTAATTCTGCAGGTAACTTCGCGCTGACCACCGGAACTGTCGAAGCTGGGGCTTACGTCTACACGCTGGCTAAAGGGAAGGGGAATGACGAGAAAAACTGGTATCTGACCAGTAAATGGGACGGCGTAACGCCACCGGATACGCCCGACCCCATCAATAATCCCCCTGTTGTGGATCCGGAAGGCCCATCAGTTTATCGCCCGGAGGCCGGAAGCTATATCAGCAACATTGCCGCAGCCAACTCGCTGTTTAGCCATCGTTTACACGACCGTCTGGGTGAGCCGCAGTATATAGATTCACTGCATTCTCAGGGGTCGGCAAGCAGTATGTGGATGCGTCATGTCGGAGGGCACGAACGTTCAAGGGCCGGTGACGGTCAGCTAAATACTCAGGCTAACCGCTATGTATTGCAGCTAGGCGGCGATTTGGCGCAGTGGAGTAGCAACGCGCAGGATCGCTGGCATCTTGGCGTGATGGCAGGCTACGCCAATCAGCACAGTAATACTCAGAGTAATCGTGTGGGTTATAAATCGGATGGGCGCATCAGCGGTTACAGCGCTGGGCTGTACGCGACCTGGTATCAGAACGATGCGAATAAGACCGGCGCTTATGTTGACAGCTGGGCGCTGTATAACTGGTTTGATAACAGCGTCAGTTCCGATAACCGTTCTGCTGACGACTATGATTCTCGCGGTGTGACGGCCTCTGTTGAGGGTGGGTATACCTTTGAAGCGGGAACATTTAGCGGCAGCGAAGGGACGCTGAATACCTGGTACGTCCAGCCACAGGCGCAAATCACCTGGATGGGTGTGAAAGATTCCGACCATACCCGGAAAGACGGAACGCGCATTGAAACGGAAGGCGACGGAAATGTGCAAACGCGACTTGGGGTGAAAACCTACCTGAACAGCCATCACCAGCGTGACGATGGTAAACAGCGTGAGTTCCAGCCTTACATTGAAGCGAATTGGATCAACAACAGCAAAGTCTACGCCGTGAAGATGAATGGTCAAACCGTAGGCCGTGAAGGTGCGCGTAATCTCGGTGAAGTACGTACCGGGGTTGAGGCGAAAGTAAATAACAACCTTAGCCTGTGGGGGAATGTCGGTGTGCAACTAGGTGATAAAGGCTATAGCGATACTCAGGGCATGCTGGGAGTGAAATATAGCTGGTAAACCGTATAAGCCGCATGTCGAGATGGCATGCGGCTTAATATTGCCGACTTCAAACGGCGCATCAACGCCTTATTTAAATCCTCCTTTTTATCCGCGATCGCGGATATCGCAGCGTTTATCCCGTAGAGCGGATAAGATGTGTTTCCAGATTGACTTATCCTCACTAAAGGATAAAACTTATAATATCCCCTTAAGCGGATAAACTTGCTGTGGACGTATGACATGATGAGCTTTCAGAAGATCTATAGCCCAACGCAATTGGCGAATGCAATGAAACTGGTTCGCCAGCAAAATGGCTGGACGCAGAGCGAGCTGGCGAAAAAAATTGGTATTAAGCAGGCGACGATTTCCAATTTCGAAAACAACCCTGACAATACCACGCTCACGACATTTTTTAAGATTTTACAGTCGCTTGAACTCTCAATGACGCTATGCGACGCGAAAAATGCCTCGCCAGAATCAACAGAACAGCAAAATCTGGAGTGGTAATGCCTAAACTTGTCACTTGGATGAACAACCAGCGGGTAGGCGAGTTAACGAAGTTAGCCAACGGCGCGCACACCTTTAAGTATGCACCGGAGTGGTTAGCAAGCCGTTATGCCAGACCGTTGTCACTTTCGCTGCCATTGCAGAGGGGGAATATCACCTCTGATGCCGTATTTAACTTCTTCGATAACCTGTTACCCGATAGCCCGATTGTACGTGACCGGATCGTTAAACGTTATCATGCCAAATCCAGACAACCGTTTGATTTATTGTCAGAAATAGGGCGAGACAGCGTTGGTGCCGTGACGTTAATACCCGAAGACGAAACCGTAACGCATCCGATAATGGCATGGGAAAAGCTTACTGAAGCCAGACTTGAAGAAGTATTAACGGCTTATAAAGCAGATATCCCGCTAGGCATGATTAGAGAAGAAAATGACTTTCGCATCTCGGTTGCTGGCGCACAGGAGAAGACAGCACTGCTCAGAATAGGCAATGACTGGTGCATTCCGAAAGGAATAACGCCGACGACGCACATCATTAAATTACCGATTGGCGAAATCAGGCAGCCCAATGCGACGCTCGATCTCAGCCAAAGCGTTGATAATGAGTATTACTGTCTGCTGCTGGCGAAAGAACTTGGGTTGAATGTTCCGGACGCAGAAATCATTAAAGCGGGAAATGTGCGCGCGTTAGCGGTCGAACGTTTTGACAGGCGTTGGAATGCTGAGCGAACGGTTTTACTTCGCTTGCCACAGGAGGATATGTGTCAGACATTCGGTTTACCTTCATCGGTGAAATATGAATCAGATGGAGGCCCAGGCATCGCGCGGATCATGGCTTTTTTGATGGGGTCCAGCGAGGCGCTGAAAGATCGCTATGATTTTATGAAATTCCAGGTCTTCCAGTGGTTGATTGGCGCAACGGACGGTCATGCAAAAAACTTCTCCGTATTTATTCAGGCTGGCGGCAGTTATCGACTCACGCCATTTTACGACATCATTTCAGCATTTCCGGTCCTTGGCGGTACGGGAATACACATCAGCGATCTCAAACTGGCAATGGGGCTTAACGCATCCAAAGGCAAAAAAACGGCAATCGATAAAATTTATCCGCGACATTTTTTGGCGACAGCAAAGGTGCTGAGATTCCCGGAAGTGCAGATGCATGAAATCCTGAGTGACTTTGCCAGAATGATTCCAGCAGCACTGGATAACGTGAAGACTTCATTACCGACAGATTTTCCGGAGAACGTGGTGACGGCAGTTGAAAGCAATGTGTTGAGGTTGCATGGACGGTTAAGCCGAGAATACGGTAGTAAGTGAGATATGGGGTTTGGTCATTGTTAATGAGCATGACAATCATGACCGCCAACGACTGGATTCTTCCTTGGTTTATATTAGTGCGCATAATGTATATTATGTTAAATCATGTCTGAGTGATGCGAAGTGCTTTTCTGGTAGTCGTTATTCGTTCAGGGTTCAAGAACTTAAGCCTCTCCTCTTTCATAATTGGCCTGTGCATGGAGAAATAGCCTGGTTATTCCCTGCCCCATGCTAAGAGCGCAGTGTCTGTCGCATAGACACTGCATACGAAAACACCAGAGGGTGCTGTTACTTATTTAAGGACGGATCAAGCGGGAATGAGTCCACTCCGGTATCAGAAATGGCTACGTCTCAATGAAGTCAGGCGACCGATGCTGAATGAACATTACGATGTCACCACAGCAGCCTATGCTGTCGGTTACGAAAGCTATCCCATTTCAGTCGGGAATATTCGCGGATGTTTGGAGAGTCACCCAAGAGAGATATTACCAGGTTAAGAAAGTCTGTCGGACAGCTTTAATAAACCCTGCACTTATCTGTTTAGAGCAATTCGGTGTTAGTTTCAGCAAGCAAACATTAACCATAGCTAATGATTTATAGCCATATTAACCATTGGTAGCTCTTGACCTTTCCTGACACTTCCCTTGTTCGCAATAATATTCTGTTTAGTCACGGTTTATAAATAACATGCATAATGAAATCGTCATGTTATTTAGCGACATAAAATGTTTTTGCAAATACTCTCTTCAACAAGTGCAGCAATAAACTTGTTGTGGAACCAATATCCAGGTCGCAGGATATCGCTATTCTACGCAAGGTTTTTATAACTTATCCGACAGTGCCTACAGTCGAATGAGTGGTTACACCGTCAAGCCTCCTACCGGAGACACCAATGAGCAGACACAATTTATTGATTATTTTAATCTGTTCTACAGTAAGCGTGGTCAGGAACAAATAAGCATCTCTCAGCAGCTTGGAAATTACGGTACGACATTTTTCAGTGCCAGTCGCCAAAGTTACTGGAACACGTCACGCAGCGACCAGCAAATATCATTTGGATTAAATGTGCCGTTTGGTGATATTACGACTTCGCTGAATTACAGCTATTCCAATAATATATGGCAAAACGATCGGGATCATTTACTCGCTTTTACGCTTAATGTTCCCTTCAGTCATTGGATGCGTACAGACAGTCAGTCGGCATTTCGTAATTCAAACGCCAGTTACAGTATGTCAAACGATTTGAAAGGCGGCATGACCAATCTATCGGGGGTTTATGGCACTCTGCTGCCGGATAATAACCTGAATTATAGCGTTCAGGTCGGTAACACCCACGGAGGTAATACATCGTCTGGCACCAGTGGTTACAGTTCTCTTAATTATCGTGGAGCTTATGGTAATACTAATGTCGGTTACAGTCGGAGTGGTGACAGCAGCCAGATTTATTACGGAATGAGTGGTGGGATTATTGCTCATGCTGATGGCATCACCTTTGGACAGCCGCTGGGCGACACAATGGTTCTGGTTAAGGCTCCTGGTGCTGATAATGTCAAAATAGAGAACCAGACCGGAATTCATACCGACTGGCGTGGCTATGCCATATTACCATTTGCGACAGAATATAGAGAAAACCGTGTTGCTCTTAACGCGAATTCCCTTGCAGATAATGTTGAACTGGATGAAACCGTGGTCACTGTCATCCCAACTCACGGTGCTATTGCCAGAGCAACATTTAATGCACAAATCGGCGGGAAAGTATTAATGACGTTGAAGTACGGTAATAAGAGCGTTCCATTCGGTGCAATTGTCACACACGGAGAGAATAAAAATGGCAGCATTGTCGCGGAAAATGGTCAGGTTTATCTGACTGGACTTCCACAGTCAGGGCAATTACAGGTTTCATGGGGCAAAGATAAAAACTCAAACTGTATTGTCGAGTACAAGCTTCCTGAAGTTTCTCCTGGTACCTTACTGAACCAGCAGACAGCAATCTGTCGCTAAGGAACAATAGATTATGAAATACAATAACATTATTTTCCTCGGTTTATGTCTGGGGTTAACCACCTATTCTGCTTTATCCGCAGATAGCGTTATTAAAATTAGCGGGCGCGTCCTCGATTATGGCTGCACAGTCTCATCGGATTCGCTTAATTTTACCGTAGATCTCCAAAAAACAGTGCCAGACAATTTCCAACGACCGGTAGCACAAGTCCAGCCGTCCCTTTTCAGATTACGTTAAGTGAATGCAGCAAAGGGACAACGGGGGTTCGGGTTGCATTTAACGGTATTGAGGATGCAGAAAATAATACTTTGTTGAAACTGGATGAAGGAAGCAATACGGCCTCCGGTTTGGGTATAGAAATATTGGACGCAAATATGCGTCCGGTGAAACTGAATGATCTTCATGCCGGGTAGACTGGCCCCCTGAATCTCCAGACAACCAGTATCACTTAAA
>UMET01016038.1_pt1 | contig 10743 bp, 9 predicted proteins | sample 1964821 | NCBI WGS metagenome assembly UMET01 (sample SAMEA4836027, study PRJEB28245) | human gut metagenome | biome: gut microbiome; material: fecal sample | place: Denmark | collected 2008
GACACAATGGCTGTCTGCCTTAAGGCTGCGCCGGGTAGTTATCTGACATGCTTTTTCTCATATACCCTCCTTGCCGGATATGTATGCAGGCATGTTTCCACTCTGAATTTTCGTACTGCATATTCCGAACCTGTCTGCACACATCTGTAATGTAATTATTATACTTCTTTTTTTCCACCGCCGTAAATGCGTACAGCCTGTTTATGATTTTTCAATATATTTTTTATTTTTATCAATAAAAACCGTATTTTTTTGTGTTTTGTACCTATTTCAACACATAAAGCCGTATTTTCTTGCTTTTTTCTTTTTGCAGTTCTTTTTGCGGCAGATTAATTGATATTAACACCAGAGCCGTATCCCTCACAAAAAACTGCGGCGTCGGAGAAACGAGGTATGGTTATGGAATTGGTAAGCAGCATTGTAGAAGGCATCAACAACTGCCTCTGGGGCCTTCCCATGATCGGCCCTCTCTTCGGAACCCATCTCTTTCTCACCTTCCGGACCGGATTCATCCAGCGCAGGACCTTCACAGGCATCCGTCTGTCCGTCACAGGGCCCCGGATTCCCCTAATTGGGGACCAGGAAGTTCTTCCACTACTAACAACTAAACAGGAAGGGGAACACGCTTTACACCAGCCGTGCTCCCCTTCCTGTTTATTCTCATCTCCCGGACTCCTATTCTTTACTGTCCTTATGGTCCTTACGGTCCTTCGTAATACGGCCCAATACCATTACCGCGGCCATGATGATGATAATGGCCGCAAAGATTCCGCCCATACCTTTTCCCATAATTTCCAGGGCAATCCCTACGTGTTCCATATTCATACGCTTCCTCCTTTGCTGCTGACTCCAGAGCCTGTCTGAAACTTCGATTCTTCCGCCCTACAGATACTGGGACACGATGCTGATAACCAGTCCTCCGGCAATAACCGATGCCACCTGGCCCGATACATTGGTGCCGGCAGCCTGCATCAGTATGATATTACCCGGCTCCTCCCTGGCAGCCATCCTCTGCACCACCCTGGAGGACATGGGGAATGCGGATATGCCGCAGCCCCCAATCATGGGGTTCACCGGTTTCTTACCCGCCATCTTGAGGAATACATTAATCAGCTTGGCAAAAAGCACGCCGCCGATGGTGTCGAATACAAAGGCCACCAGTCCCAGAACCATAATCATCAATGTAGCCGGGTTCACAAACTGCTCTGCTCTCATGCTGAACGAGATGGTGATGCCCAGGAGCAGTGTGATTATATTGGCAAACTCGTTCTGGGCCGTCTGGCTCAGGCTTCCCAGGACGCCGCATTCCCGAAGCAGGTTTCCGAACATAAGAAAGCCCACCAGGGCCACGGACTGCGGTGATATCAGGCCCACTATGATGGTCACGGCAATGGGAAACGCGATTCGCAGCTGTTTATTCACACTCTTGGGATTGTACTCCATATGAATACAGCGCTCCTTTCTGGTGGTCACCAGACGTATGGCAAAGGGCTGGATAATGGGAACCAGGGCCATATAGGAATAGGCGGCCACCGCAATGGGGCCGATGTACCTGGACCCCAGAACCTGGGATACCAGGATGGAGGTAGGTCCGTCCGCAGCTCCAATGATGCCGATGGAGGCGGCATCCCTCAGATCAAAGCCCATAAGACACGCAATGAGGATAGCTGCAAAGATTCCAAACTGGGCCGCCGCCCCGAACAGGAACAGTACCGGCTGGCTCAGCAATGGTCCAAAATCAATCATAGCGCCAATTCCGATAAAAAGCAGGATTGGCATGGCCTCCGAAGCCTCGATTCCGGTTTTGAACAGCCATTCTATGATTCCGGCCGCAGGTACCTTTCCCTGTACCATCTGGTCCACCACACCGGAATACGGCAGGTTGACCAGTATGGCGCCAAAACCCAGGGGCAGAAGAAGGGATGGTTCATATTCCTTCTTAACCGCCAGCCAAATCAGGATAATTCCCACCACATACATGACTGCCTGCTGCCAGGTTACCGCCGTAATGCCTTCCAACAGAAAACTCATTTACTTTCCCTCCTTTGTACCATGCCCTGTACGTCATTCTTCCTGTTCTTTCTTTGTCTCCTTAAGGGTCAGCTTCACCCATTCTATCACTCTGTCTTCCACTTCCAATATCTCATAATCAGCTTCCGGTGTAACCACTGTCAGGGGCAGCTGTTCCCGGGACGGTATATACCCCAGCTGTTCCATTAAGTATCCGGACAGGGTATCGCAGGAGCTGTCCATATGCAGGTGCATCTCCTCCTTCAAATCAAACAGGGTAATGCCGCCCGACACCCGGTAGACCTTATGGGGCTCCAGCTCTGTAAGCTCCGGCTCCTCCTCCTCGTATTCCTCATGAATATCACCAACGATTTCCTCGATAAGATCCTCCAGAGTCACCATACCGGACACGCCGCCGTATTCGTCGATCAGAATGGCCAGTTTGATTTTATTTGCCTGCATCTCCCGGAACAGGGCGTCGGTCCTGCGGTTCTCCGGCACAAAATAGGCCGGCTTTAAAAGGGTGCGGACATCCAGCTTGTCAAAGGAAGTCCTTCTGGCCTCAATGGTCAGTGCCTTTGTGGACAGAACGCCTATGATGTTGTCAATCTCCCCTTCGTATACAGGAATCTTGGAGTGCATGGATTCCAGAATCTCATCCAGAAATTCTTCCAGCGGCTCATTGATATCCAGCGCCACCATATCCTGTCTGGGCACCATCACTTCCTTGGCCTTCTTGTCGTCAAAGGAAAATATGGACGTTATCATCTCCTTCTCAATGTCATTAAACACACCTGCCTCGCTTCCGGTTTCCAGCATGGACTTGATTTCTTCCTCGGACACATCTGTCTCCAGGTTTTCATTGTGCATGCCGATCAGCTTCAGAAAGCCGCTGGTGGACAGAGAGAGCAGTTTTATAAAGGGATTCATGATACGTGATATATAATAAATGGGACGTACGCAGAACAGGCTGAAGGCCTCCGCTTTCTGCAGGGCAATCCGCTTGGGCACCAGCTCACCAAACACCAGGTTAAAATAAGCCAGGATAATGGTCACCACAACGCCTGCCAGGGTCTGGCTGTAGGGCAGGTTCCACTGCGCCATCCGTACCGCCAGCACCTGGGCGATACCGGTAGCCGCCGATGCACTGGAGAAAAAGCCTGCCAGAGTGATGGCCACCTGGATGGTGGACAGGAACACCGTTGAGTCCTTCATCAGGCGCTCTATGAGCGCTGCGTTTTTGTTTCCCTGCTCGGACAGGCGGTGTATCTTGTTCTTGTTAACAGATACCACTGCCATCTCGGAGCCTGCAAAGAATGCATTGATTAATGTCAGAATAACTAAGATTGTGATTTGGAATAAAATATTGGCCGCTTCAGGGTCAGATTCCATGGTAAATGATTCCTCCTTCATATTACATAGATTGATTTGTTTCAAAGACTATTATACATAAAGATTGGGGAAATGTCAGCTAAAGATTCCATTAAGATGTAGACCCGCCCAAAAGGGCGGATCACTCCAGGGGCTGTATGTAAAAATTCCCCACCACATCGCTGGAATTGATAACGTTTACAAATGTATCCGGGTACTGTTCCCGTATCCGCTTCTTCATTTTTCTCACATCACTGTCCGAGAGCACGGTATAAATCAGGTATTTTTTATTGGCTGAGTAGGAGCCGAAGCCCTTTAAAATCGTGCTGCTGTGGTTGGTCAGCTCCAGCAGGTCCGCGGACACGGCCGCCGGGTTATCTGTCACAATAAGAAGCGTCTTTTTCTTATATTTCTTATAAAAGGTATTGATAACCTGGGTATTGCAGAACTGGAAAATAATGGAGTACAGCGCCTTATCCATTCCGAAAATAGTTCCCGATATCAGTATGATGACCGCACTGAACAAAAGCATGTAGTTGAAGGTGGATACCTTGTATTTTGCCGACAGAGACATGGCGATAAAGTCCGTTCCGCCGCCGCAGGCCCTGCTGTTGAGAACCAGGCTCATCCCCAGGCCGTTTATGATGCCTCCGAAGACTGATATCAGCAGGATATCCCCGGTGATGGGAACCACAGGCAGCTCATCCACCAGGATTGACACGGTCAGCAGGCAGATACAGGACAGGATTGTAAATTTCTTACCCACCAGCCGGTATGCGAACACGGCCGGAACTGCATTAAAAAGTACATTCAGTAATGTAAATGATATCTGGACATCATAAAAACTGAGTCCGATTCTCTGGATCAGCTTGGCCAGTCCGGTAAAGCCTCCCGGCACCAGCTCTCCCTGCTCCACAAAGGTATTCATGTTGACAGCTACAATCAGGCTTCCCAACAGGATGCAGAGGAAGGCCGCCACATCCTTCCTCCTCCTGTTTTTGTTCTGCCGCTTCATATTCTCCTGATACAATTCAGACATCATCTGTCCGTCTCCCATATGCCCGCCCCCTTCTCTTACATAATTACCTGCGTCCTATCCTCTGGCAAACTGCGCATTGTAAATATCCGCGTAAAAACCATGCATCCCCAGAAGCTCCTCATGCTTACCCTTTTCCACAATTTTACCGTCCCGCATGACCAGAATCACGTCTGCCTCCCGGATGGTGGACAATCTGTGGGCCACTATGAAGCTGGTTCTGCCCTCCATCATCTGCGCAAAGGCCTTCTGCACCTTAATCTCTGTCCTGGTGTCAATGGAAGATGTGGCCTCGTCCAGTATGAGCATGGGAGGAAGGCACAGCATAACCCTGGCAATACAGAGAAGCTGTTTCTGTCCCTGGGACAGGTTCCCTCCGTCCTCACTGATAACAGTGGCGTATCCATCCGGCATCCGCATGATAAATCCATGGGCATGGGCCTGTTTTGCTGCCTGGATAATCTCTTCCTCAGTGGCATTTGGATGGCCGTAGGCTATATTGTCCCGGATGGTGCCTGATTTAAGCCATGTGTCCTGCAGCACCATGCCGTAGCTGGTCCGCAGGCTCTCCCTGGTCACATCGCGGATGTCGGTTCCCTCCACCTTGATAGCTCCGGAATCCACGTCGTAAAAACGCATCAGCAGGTTGATGATGGTAGTCTTGCCGCAGCCGGTAGGTCCCACGATGGCAACCCTCTGTCCGGGCTGTACCGACAGGTTAAAATCCTCAATCAGCTTTTTCTCAGGCGTGTAGGAGAAGCAGACCTGCTCCAGATCCACACTGCCCTTTGCTCCGCGCAGTACCGTTGCGTCCTCCCTGTCCTCTATCATAGTTTTCTCATCAATCAGCTCAAACACCCGGGCAGCGGACGCCAGAGCATTCTGCAGCTCTGTCACCACCCCTGATATCTCATTAAAGGGCTTTGTGTACTGGTTGGCGTAGCTGAGGAAACTGGTCAGCTGTCCCACGGTGATGAGCCCCCGGATAGCCCCATAGGCTCCCGTGATGCCCACGGCAGCATAGACCAGGCTGTTAACAAAGCGGGTGGCCGGATTGGTAATGGATGAGAAAAAGGTCGCCCTCAGGCTGTATCCGGCCAGACGTTCATTAATCTCCTCAAACTGCTTCTGTGCCTCTTCCTGGTGTCCGAAGGCCTGGACCACCTTCATATTGCCCAGCATCTCATCGGTCAGGGAGGTCAGCTCTCCCCTGGTCTCTGACTGCTTCCGGAACATGACAAACGTCTTTTTAGCGATAAAGCTGGCCACAAACAGGGATATGGGCGTCAGCACCACCACCACAGCCGTGATGGCGGGCTGGATGGAAAGCATGAACAGCAGCGTTCCCGCTATGGTCAGAACGCCTGTAAACAGCTGGGTAAATCCCATGAGTAGGCCTTCTGAAAACTGGTCTATGTCCGCGATAATCCGGCTTATGATATCTCCGGATGGGTGCACATCTATATAGCTTAGGGGCATCACCTCCAGCTGGTTGAAGGCCCTGGTCCGGATATCCTTCACAACCCGGTAGGTGATGATATTGTTGATATGGTTCATAAGCCATTGGGATACGGACGTAACAGCCACTGCTCCCAATATTGTTATAAGGATTCCCTTTAACCCTGCAAAATCCACATGTCCGGCCGAGACAATGCGGTCCACGGCACGGCCTGTCAGAATCGGCACATACAGAGTAAGGGCCACTGTGATAAGGGCCAGAAACAGAGACAGGATGACGCTCCACTTGTATTGGCTGATATATTTAAGGATCCGTTTCAGGGTCTCCCTGCTCCTGTTCTTGTCCAATGCATTCTTCTTACTGCTCATCCCGTTCCACCTCCTCCTTTGAAAGCTGTGACAGACAAATCTCCCTGTATACCTGGCAGTCCTTAAGAAGCTCCTTATGGGTGCCCATGCCTGCCAGACGACCCTCGTCCAGCACCAGGATGGTGTCAGCGCTCTTAATGGTAGTGGCCCGCTGTGATACAATGAATACGGTCATATCCCCGGTGTTCTCCCGGATAGCCTTTCTCAGCCTGGCATCCGTGGCAAAGTCCAGGGCCGAAGCGCTGTCGTCCATAATCAGGATTTCCGGCCTCCTCACCAGGGCCCTGGCTATGGTCAGCCTTTGGCGCTGTCCTCCTGAGAGGTTATGGCCTCCCTGGTCAATGTATAGATCCAGTCCCTCTCCCTTGGAATCCACAAACTCCCGGGCCTGGGCCGTATCCAGAGCCCGGTAGATTTCCTCATCCGACGCGTCCTGTTTTCCCCAGCGCATATTGTCCCGCAGCGTTCCCTTAAACAGTACGGATTTCTGCGGCACCACTCCGGTTTTGTCCCGCAGCTCATCCAGAGAATATTCCTTTACATCTGTCCCGTCCACCAGGACCTGCCCTGAGGCGGCATCGTAAAATCGGGGAATCAGGTTCACCAGGGTGGATTTACCGGATCCGGTTCCGCCTATGACGCCTATGGTCTGTCCTGCCATGGCACAAAAGGAAATATCCTTTAAGGCCGGCTCCTTTGCCCCCGCATACACGAATTCCATATCTTTAAACTCTACCTTGGGAATCCGTAATGCGGGATTCTGCGGGCCGGAATTCTGCGGGCCGGGATTCTGAGAACCGGAATTCTGAGAACCGGAATTCTGAGAACCGGGTTTCCGGGAGCCGTGCCTCCCCTTGTCCTCAATGCTGCTCTCCACCTTAAATATGCTGTCCACCCGGTTCATGCAGGCAACTGCCTTGGATATAATGATAATCAGGTTTGCCATCTTTATGAGCTCTACCAGAATCTGGGACATGTAATTTACCAGGGCAATCACCTTTCCCTGGGTAATGATACCGCTGTCCGCCTGTTCCGCTCCCACCCATATGACGGCCACCACGGCTATGTTTATAATGACATAGGTCACAGGGTTTAACAGGGCGGATATCTTTCCCACAAACACCTGCATCCTGACCAGGTTTCCGTTTTCCCGGTCAAATTTCTCCGTCTCGCTTTTCTGTCTGTTAAAAGCACGGATAACACGGACCCCCAGCAGGTTTTCCCTGGTGGTTAACAGCACCTTGTCCAGCTGTCTCTGCACGGATTTATAGAGCGGCATGCTGACTGCCATGATGCCGAACACCACCACGCAGAGCACCGGTATGGTGACCACGAAAACAAAGGCCGAGCGCACATCCACGGTAAAGGCCATAACCATGGCGCCAAATACTACAAAGGGTGAGCGGAGCAGAAGGCGCAGCGTCATGTTGATGCCGCTCTGCACCTGGTTGATGTCGCTGGTCATCCTTGTTATCAGTGTGGACGTGCCCACTGTGTCTATCTCTGTGTAGGACAATCTTCCTATATGGGAAAACAAATCATTGCGCAGGGAGGTGGCTGCCCCCGTGGCTGCCTTGGCGGCAAAATACTGGGCTGTCAGGGAGCATGCCAGGCCAATCAGGGCCAGCAGCACCAGAACGCCTCCCATTTTAAGAATATATCCGCTGTCCCTGCCCCGTATGCCCACGTCCACCATACGGGCCACCACCAGGGGCACAAACAGCTCAAAGCTGGCCTCCAGCATCTTAAACAGCGGTCCCAGTATGCTTTTTAGCTTGTAATCCTTCATATAGCTGAACAATCGTTTCATAATTGTCTTTCACTCCTCTGCCGGAATCCATTGTATTTTTTCACACTGCCTGGTATTATAACATAGAATCAACCATATATAAAATATTGTTTTTATATATATGATATACGTTTAACGAATAGGAGGATTCCGATCTTGAATCTAAAACAGATGGAATATTTTACTGCCATTGTCAATGAGGGGAGCATATCGGCGGCAGCCAAGGCGCTCCACATTTCCCAGCCTCCCCTCAGCACCCAGATGAAGCTTTTGGAGGAGGAACTGGGGCTGACCCTGTTCCAGCGCGGCTCACGAAGCATCCTGCTGACAGATGCGGGCAAGGTCCTCTACGAACGGGCCCAGGGCATCCTGGACATGACAGGGGCTGTGCTGGAGGAACTGGAACAGATGGGGCAGGGACTTCTGGGCTCCCTGCGCCTGGGTATGATTTCTTCCGTGGAAACCGAACCCATCATAGGAAAGATTGCCGCCTTCCGCCAGGAGCATCCCGGGGTGAAATTCCGCATCTACGAGGGTAATACATATCAGCTCCTGGACAAGCTGAATACCGGAATCATCGAGGCTGCCATTGTGCGCAGCCCTTTTCCCGAGGAACCCTATGACTGCTTTTATCTGTCCGGGGACATCATGATAGCTGTGGGTGAACGCTGCTTCTTTCCCCGTCCCGGGGCGGATACTATTTCCCTTAAGGAACTGTGCTCCTGTCCCCTGGTTGTGTACCGCAGATGGGAAGGGGTGTTAAACCGCCTGTTTGCACCGGACTGCCCGGATTATCTGTGCATCAACGACGATGCCCGGACCAGCCTTACATGGGCGGAGACAGGCAGCGGCGTTGCGGTGGTGCCGGCCTCTATCGCCAGGTGCGTCCGGCCGGACATTCTCATGAAGCCTCTGGATACCCGTGACTTCACCAGCCGGATTACGCTGGTCTGCCGGAAAAACGGACCCCTGTCGGCTGTGATGAAGGAGTTTCTGGATTACTTTACAGGCCAGCCTCCCCTTTCCTGACAGAACCACCTCACTGTTCCACCAAAAAAACAAAAACAGCCCGCCCCTTATCCAAGAGCAGGCATAATCCGGTTATTCCTTCGTTTCCCCGGGAAACAGTTCCTTCCAGAAATAGTTGATTTCCGCCCCGAAGAACAGGATGCACATGCAGAAATAAAGCCACAGAAGCAACAGCACAATGGCGGTAAGGCTTCCGTACATATAGGAGTAATTCTTCCCCCCTATATGGCTGAAATACAGGGAAAAGGCAAAGGAGAAGGCCATCCATCCAACGGTGGAGAACACGGCTCCCGGAAGCTGGTCCCTGAGCTTCAGACTCTTATCCGGCACAAAGGTATAGATTCCCAGGAAAAATATAATCAGTATCATTAACGCCCACAGAGCCCTGAAATTGATGATGTGGGTGGTCACGTCTGCTATGATGGGAAACCGGCTCACCATAAACGCCTGAATCATATTGCCGAACACCAGCAGGCCCAGGGACAGAATGCACACCAGGATAAACACAATGGTGTATCCTGAACAAATCAGCCTGTTAATCACATACCAGCGCTTTTCCCCGTGGCCGTTCACACGGTTTAAGCCCCTGGCCACGCTGAACATGCCGCGGCCCGCGGACCACAGGGCTGTGACGGCTGTGACGGAAATCATGGTTGCCGGGGATTTTAAGGACAGGTCATTGACCACCCGGAAGGCCAGGGACTTGTAATCCACCGGCACCAGGCCCACAATCAGTTCCATGAACCTGGCGTTGCTGATGCTGGGAATCATCTGGACCGCTGTCAGCAGCAGCATGATAAAGGGCACCACGGAGAGTATGATAAAAAATGAGACCTGGGCCGCGTAGACCGTCATCTCATCCTCAGCAAATTTATCATATACCCGTTTTCCTGCCACAATTATCCCAAACATAAAACCTCCACTGCTGTTAATATATTTCCCTGAAACTGCCCTCTTCAATCACCGGAATGTCTTCTGCTTCCATATGTTCAATGTGTATGAACCTTCCCTGCTCCAGATTCCTTAAGAATCGCCCAATCGCCAGCGGGTCTCCCTGGACCTCCATCTCCACATCGCCGTTCCACAGATTCTTCACCCACCCGGTAAGGCCCAGGGGGCGGGCCAGGTAACAGGAGGTGTACCTGAAGCCCACCCCCTGTACCCTGCCGGAAAATATAATATGTTTCCTGACTTTTTTCATACAAATATCACCCAATCACATTTCGGGGAGTTCCATCCAGATAGTTTACCACATTGTCAAACACAATAACAGCCCGTTTCACCAGGGCTTCCTTGGTGGCAAATGCCACATGTGGCGTCACAATGGTGTTGGGCGCCGAAAACAGCGGGTGGTCCTTTCTGACCGGAGGCTCGTTTTCAAACACATCAATGCAGGCGCCTGCAATCCTGCCCTCCTTCAGGGCCCCGGCCAGCGCATCGCTGTCCACCACAGGCCCTCTGGCCGTGTTGATGAGCACTGCGTTCTTCTTCATCAATCCGATGCGCTTCTCATTCATCAGTCCCCTGGTCTCTTCAGTAAGAGGGGTGTGGAGGGAAACCACGTCGCTTTCTGCCAGCAGTGTCTCCAGATCCACATAGCGCACGCCTGGCACATCCTTGGCTGTCCTGCTGTAAGCCAATACCCTGCATCCAAATGCCTGGGCTATGGCTGCCACACGAA